>ERZ827088.312-NODE-312-length-75496-cov-11.207261_pt1 | contig 75496 bp, 101 predicted proteins | sample MGYA00519922_ERZ827088 | MGnify/ENA primary metagenome ERZ827088 (study PRJEB31778, sample SAMEA3449254) | human gut metagenome | biome: human gut; feature: human-associated habitat; material: faeces | place: United Kingdom | collected 2010/2012 ... | reverse complement strand
TATTCTTTAATTTAATACCACTATATTTCTTATTAGTACTAATATCTTTATCTATTATCTTATTTATTCTTTCATAATAAATATTATCATCTATATTAGATATATTATTATAAATAATTTCTTCATTAACACCAAGTCTTTTTAACTCATTTTTAATTTTATAATCACCCCAATTAGTAAAATTTAATTTGTCTTTAATAAAAGCCTTAGTAAATCTATCATCATCTAAATATTTATAATCAATCAATTTATCAATAACTTCTTCAATAATAATAGTATCTTCTTCTTTATTTTTTAAATAATCTCTTAATTCATTAATACTTCTTAATCTTCTATCAATATATTTAACTGAAGTATTTACTAATATACATATAGTATTATCTCTTTTTAATTTATCATATAATTCATTATCAATATCTTTCTTTATCAATAACTCATTATCAGTAATTACTTTACCATTTAATTCTAATACTTCTCCATTAGATAAATAAACATTATATATATTTTTTTTAGTAAGTTCATATTTTTCTATTCTCATAAAACCACCTATTAAAAAGAAGAGACTATTATTTATCTTTCTTTTTTGTTTCTAAGTCTCTTCCATACTCTTTCTTTTCTTCTATCATTGTCATAGTAATATTATCATCTATTTCTGCTAAAGCATTTCTATCAATATTAGATAATATTACTTCTTCTTTAACTGTATCAATTATTACTTTACCCCAAATAGGTCCTTGTTTAATAGTTAAATCATTAAACATATCTGGAGTAATTACTTTTAAGAAGTATCCAAATACTAATCTCTTCGTAGCTACAACTAATCTTTTATCAGTTAAAACAATAATATTAGTATTTATTATTTCATAACTTTGATAATTCTTTTGAGCTACAAATACATATTTAATTTCTTCATCTGATCCAATAAACTTAGATACTATTTTAGCATGTGCTCTTAATCTAAAAGCAATAGTCATTGGATATTTTCTTTTAAATTCTTTTACTCTTCTATATATTTCTTTATTCATTTACATCAACCTTAATATTCTCTTTAACAAAACTTACAAAATCATCTTTTTCAACATATTGACCAATAGAATCAATTACTTTATCACCAACCATAAATAATGTAGTTGGAGTACCCCATTGATTCTTCTTCAAATAAGAATTTGATTTACTTAACTTATTACTCTCTTCACTACTTAAATTAGTAAGATTTAAATAATTAACAGGAATTCCAAGTTCATTAGCAACTTCTTCCACTACTGGTTCATACATTTCGCAGTAGCCACATCCATCTTGAATAATTACCATTAAGAATGGTTTATTACTATTCATTAATTCTTCATATTCAGTATAACTAATAGTCTTAGTACCTGCTTCTCCTTCTACTGCTACTGGAAGTTCAATATCTACTTTACTTTCTTTCTTAGTACTAGTAACTATACAAGCTACTACTAAAAGTACTACTACTAAAAGAATTAAAATTATATCTTTTTGTTTAGATGTTAAACTAAATGATTTCTTTTCTTTAGTTTTAACTTCTTTCTTCTCTTCTACTTTTACTTCTTTAGCAATTTGTTCTACTTTAACATTTTCCTTCTTAACATCTTCTTTAGAAGTAACTTTCTTAGTAACATTCTTTTGATTATTATTTACCTTCTTATTTGTATTATTCTTTTTATTATTATTAGTTTTGTTTTTTGCATTTTTATTTGCCATATCTATTTCCCTCCTAATAAATAGTTTACACTTAAAGACATGAAAAATCAAGTACTTACTATATTATTTTGTCGTTTTTTAGTTATTTTTAGACATAACAAAAGAGACTGACCCCCTAAGGAACAGTCTCCCAAAAAGAATAAAAAGGGGTTGGCTAGTGTGATACTAGCACCAATTCGCCATTTGGGAATTGGTAGCATATATATTACTTATAAATAGGTAATTTGTCAAGTACTTTTTAAAAAATATGTTATAATATTTTTAAAGGATGTGAATAGTTTTGGCTGAGTTAACAAATATAAAAGGTATTGGACCTAAAACAGTAAGTACATTAAATAAACTTGGAATAAATAATGTTAATGATTTAATAAATGATTATCCATATAGATACGAAATATTAAAACAAACTTCTTTATATGAAGAAAAAGTAGTAGTATCTGGAATTATAGAAACTATTCCAACTATTAGTTACTTTAAAAATATGAATAGATTATCATTTAAGTTTAATACAAGTAATAATTTAGTAAATGTTGTAATATTTAATAGAGCTTTTTTAAAACCTAATTTATTAATTGGAAAATATATAACTGTAATAGGTAAATATGATACTAAAAGTAATACAATAAATGCAGCAGATATAAAGTTATTTGATTTAGGTGATAGAACATTAATAGAGCCTATTTATCACTTAGTAAAAGGTATAAATAATAAGTCAATAAATAAATATATAAATGAAGCATTAAATGAATGTAATATTATAGATTATATACCAGAAGAAATAATAAATAAGTATAATTTTATAGATAAAAAAGAAGCACTTAGAATAATTCATAATCCAAAAAAAGGATTAAAGGATGCGATAAATAGATGTAAATATGAAGAACTATTTATATTTATGATGAAAATAAATGCACTAAAAAGAAAAAACAATAATTTAAATATTGGCTATGAAAAAGATATTGATATAACTAAAATTAATGAATTTATAAATGGATTACCATTTGAATTAACTGTTCATCAAAAAGAAGCATTAAATGATATATTTAAGGATTTAAAAAGTAATAAAAGAATGAATAGATTATTAGAAGGTGATGTTGGTTCAGGTAAAACAATAGTAGCATTAATAAGTATGTATGCGTTATATTTAAGTGGATATCAAAGTGCACTTATGGTTCCAACTGAAGTATTAGCTAATCAACATTATGAAAATTTTAAAAATCTATTAGAAGGATATAATATAGAAATTGCACTTCTAACAGGAAGTACTAAAAAAAGTGAAAAAAATAAAATATATGATAGATTAAAATCAGGTAAGATAAATATGGTAATAGGAACTCATGCCATAATAGAAGATGATATAAAATATAATAATTTAGGACTAGTAATAACAGATGAACAACATAGATTTGGAGTTAACCAGAGAAATAACTTAAGAAACAAAGGTAATATGCCTGATGTACTTTATATGAGTGCAACTCCAATACCAAGAACATATGCTCTTACTATATATGGAGATATGGATATATCTATAATAAATACAATGCCTAGTGGAAGAAAAAAGATAATAACTAAAGTATTTGATAATAGTGATATTAAAAAGGTACTTGTAAAAATAAAACAAGAATTAGATTTAGGTCATCAAATATATATAGTATCTCCATTAATAGAAGATTCAGAAGAAGAAATGGAAGATACTAAGAAACTAGAAAAGAAGTTTAAATTAGCATTTAAAAACTATAATATAGGTGTTATGCATGGTAGACTTTCGCCTAAAGAAAAAAATAAAGTTATGGATGACTTTGTAAATAAAAAAATAGATATATTAATAAGTACTACTGTAATAGAAGTTGGAGTAGATGTTAAAAATGCAACTATGATAGTTATATTTGATGCATATAAATTTGGACTTGCAACACTTCATCAATTAAGAGGTAGAGTAGGAAGAAATAGTGAACAATCCTACTGCGTTTTAATGACTAATAGAGAGACTGAAAGACTTAATATAATGGAAAATGTAAGTGATGGATTTACACTTGCTGAGGAAGATTTAAAACTAAGAGGATCAGGTGATTTATTTGGTATAAAACAAAGTGGGGATATGAGTTTTAAACTAGCAAATATTCAAAAAGATTATGAACTTTTGATAAAGGCTAAAGCTGATTCTGAAAAAGTATTAGATAATATTGATAAATATGATGTTTTAAAAAATATGTTAAAAGAAAGTATAAATATGGATTAAAGATATTGACTTTTAAATTAAAATATTTTATTATTAATATAGCGTAACAATATGTTACGTAACACACACTTTTACGGATATGTGTGAAAGTGTAACCAAAACCCCCTGAAATCCCGTCAGAAATGGCGGGATACTTTGTTTATAAGGGCTTTATGCTTGTTTGTATATGTATTAGGTACCCAAATAGGTACCTATTTTAATTTAGTTTGTCTATAATATTAATTATTTCATTTAATTGATTCTTAAATAGGTGAGAGAAAGAAACCTAATGTATTATCTTTAAAAAAGTTAAGCTCTGTATTAAATCTTTCTTTAGATATGTTAATGGAGTTATGTGAGTATAGTAAAGAAGAAATGACTCAACAGTAAATAATTCTTATATTAGTATAGTTATTAAGCCTGAAAATGCTACTTGATGACATAATTAATCAAATGCAGGATGAATTGTATATTAAGATGATTATTAAAGAATTGTTAGATGATTGTGATTTAGAAGAGTTAAATATCATTTCTGAATTAAATAAAAAGGATAAAAATAGAGTTATCAAAGTAATAAAAAAACAAGGTAAGTCAATTGCTGATTTAAAAAAAATACTTGCTTAAGAATGATTTTTTTAGTTAGTAATGACAATATGACAAGAAATTATAGATATATGGGGTGTGATAGAGGTGTCATTACTTTCATATTATGTCTAGCCAGCACTGAATTTGTATAGCCACAAATTCTGATATGGGAATACCCAAAACCTTTAAGTAAAATTTTGGATAAATACTATGAAATGTTAAAAAAAAATCCCATTTATTGTCATGAATGAAAAACTTTAGAAAATAATGAAATAGATAATACAAGTACAAAACAATTAAGATTAAAGAAAATTAAATTAAAATGAATTGACAATTAAAATAATGAGTGCTAATATATGAATTAAGTGTTAAGAGAGATTGGAGATGATATTTATATGGTTAATTATTCTAAAGTATCAGCTGAAAATTATGAATGTTTAGAATGTTTAGCAGAAGCATATAATTTATTTGCTCTTTTTGACACCCCAGCTAATGTTATTTTTGCTGATCAATTTATTAGTAATATTGTCAAATTTAAAGATATTTTTACGCAATATTTTTCGCGTGAAAATATCTTTTTTTCATGCAAATGTAACAAAAGTTATGCACTATTAAAATATGCATCAGAGCAAAATTGTGGTGTTGAAGTGTCAAGTAATTATGAGTTAAACGATGCACTTAAGTTTACTAATAAGATAATTGCTTCTGGTCCTGCCAAGGATGCTATTTATCTAAAAAATTCAATTGATAACAATGTGGTAATATCTGTTGATGATATTGAAGAATTGAAACAAATTAAGGAAATTAATAAGCCTGTTAATGTTTTGTTAAGGATTTCTGATTTGTTGGGAAAAGTTAGTAGATTTGGTATAAATCTAAATCAAATTGATTCATGTTTGGATATTATATCTAATAGTTTGATACAGTTAGATGGTTTTTCATTTCATATTAATAATTATTCATTAAATGATAGAGTTGATGCCATCAATCAAGTAGTACAATTGATTGATTCAAAAAATATTAATATTAAATATATTGATATAGGTGGTGGTATTCCTACAAACTATTGCACTAAGGAAGATTATAATAATTTTTTAAAACAGAATAATAAGGATATGTATTTTAAGGAACATTTTATTGATGATTATTACCCTTATTATAGTGAAATAGCAGATGAAAAAGCATTGGATTATATTTTTAGAAAAGTTTATAAGAAACTAAATAAAATGAATATCGAGATAATTATTGAACCTGGTAGGAGTCTACTTAAAAATGTAGGAATCAGTATATATCAAGTTCAATATATGAAACATTTATGTAATGAAGATAACATTATTGTTACTAATGGAAATATAAATTGTTTATCTGAACAGTGGTTTAATAGTGACTATTTGATAGAACCAAAACTTATTTCAAAAGACAATTGCAATTGTAAAACTAATATTTTAGCAAGCGTTGCGGGCAATTTATGTCTAGAACAAGATATGATAACTTGGAGAAAAATTAAATTTGATTTTATTCCAAAAAAAGGAGATTTATTAGTTTATTATAATACCGCGGGTTATCAAATGGATTCGAACGAGAGCGAATTTCACAAAATCCCATTGGTTAAAAAATATGTTGTAAAAAAAATAGATGATAAATATGTGATAAAGGAGGATAAGAAGTATGGTTGTAAATAAGATCACAGATTTAATTGGTAATACACCACTATTGGAAATTAAAATGAAAAATAATGATTGGAAGGTTTTTCTTAAACTAGAAAAATTTAATCCGGGTGGAAGCATGAAAGATCGTATGGCTCTAAATATGATTGAGCAAGCTGAAAAAAATGGAAAATTAAAACCTGGCGGTACAATAATTGAGTCATCAAGTGGAAATACTGCTATCGGATTAGCAATTGCTTCAGCAATTAAGGGATATAGATTTATTGCTGTTGTTGATCATCATGCATCAAAAGAAAAAATTGATATGATTAAAGCTTATGGTGGTGAGATAGTTGTAGTAGGTGATGGCTATAAGGCTAATGAAGTAGCTGTTGTTGAAAGAGAAAAAACAGCTAAAAGAATGTCTGAAGAAATGGATAATGCTTTCTTTCCAAATCAAGCTGATAATTTTGATAATCGTTCTGCATACACTAACACACTGGCAAAGGAGCTTATTAATGAATTAGGTACTATTGATTCGTTTTATGCCGCAATTGGTACTGGCGGTTCATCATGTGGTACAGCACTTGGGTTAAAGAATACTAATCAAAATACGGTTATAAATGTAATAGAGCCAGTTGGTTCCATATTGTTTGGTGGTGAAGGAAAACCATATTTTCAATCAGGTACTGGTAATCCTATAAATGCCCCAATACCAAAAATAATTGATTACAGTGTTATAGATAATAATTTTTATGCAAAAGATGATGAAGCCTTTAATACTTGTAGATATTTTGCAAAAAAACATGGATTATTGATTGGTGGTTCTGCAGGTGGAGTTATTTATAAAGCATTGGAAGATATAAATAAGAAATCAGGTTCAGGAACAGCTGTTATCTTACTATGCGATGGTGGAGAAAAATATTTAAATAATGTCTTTAACGATGATTGGATGAATCAAAATAATTTGTTTAATGAAAAAGTTACTAAACAATTAGAACAATGGATTTAGGAGGTATAGGTATGAGATTTGAAAAATGGGAAGAGGAAGCTTTTAATTATCTTACTTCTTTGTATGAAAACTTTTTCAAGGAATTATCTGAAAAGTGTATGGATTGTTTTAGAATAGATTCTAAAGAATTATTTTCAAAAAATGTTAAAGAATTAACTAAAGAGCAAGAAAATAAAATTAAAGATTATTGGAAAAAATATACAAATGATTTTGATATTGCATACCATAAGTATTATATTGATAGAACTGGAAAATTTGATGAAAGATTTATACCTGATGACTTATTTGTTGGATATATAGATGGGTATTTAAATAATAGAGCGATTGAACCTGGAGTTGCTGATAAAAATTATTTTGATTTATATTTAAAAGGTTTTAATTTACCAAAGACATATGTTCATCTAATAAATGGAATTTTTGAAGATAGTGATTACAATATCATATCTAAAGAACAAGCTATTGATATTTTGTCATTGGCTAATAATATTACAATTAAACCTAGTATGGCTTCATATGGTGGAAAAGGTGTAAAATTTTTTAATAATCCTACAAGAAGTGAACTAGTTGAATTTATCGATAATTTGGAGGATGATAATTTAATTTTCCAAGAAACAGTAAAACAATCAAAAGAAACAGCTAAATTACACCCTGATTCGCTTAATACGATAAGAATAATGACTTTAATTCTAGATGGTGAAGTAAAAGTTTTACCTTGGTGTGCATTTAGAATGGGAATTGGAAAATCTAAAGTAGATAATGCAAGCTTTGGCGGAATATATTGCAAGGTAAATGATGATGGAACACTTTCAAATTTTGCTTATGATGCACTTGGGAAGAAATTTAATAATCACCCAGATGGAGGAAATTTTACAGATATAAAATTTGATTTTATGGATAAAGTCAAAAAGTTGGTAAAAGCATCAGCACAAAGATTTCCACATTTTAGGTTAATTGGTTGGGATATTGCGATTACTGAAGATAATGAACCCATTATTATAGAAGCAAATTTAACAATGAGTGGTATGGATGTTATTGAAACGATATGTGGGCCATTATTTGGTGAATATACAGAAAAAGTTTTAGAAGAAGTATTTTTAAAAAAGCATAAAAAGAAAACGTCGATGGATATATCACAGTATGTGTAGTTAGGAGGATTTAGTATGAAAGAAGAAAGAGAAGAAGAGTATATATATGCAGGCATTCCTACCTATATGGGTGGAGAATTTATTAGAGAGAAAGAAATAAGCGATTATGATGTTGTTTTCTTAGGTGTTCCTTGTGACTATGGTGCATCTTATAGATTGGGTGCAAAATATGCTCCAAGACAATTAAGAGAGTACTCATTTTGGGATAGAATCTATGGTGAAGAGTTATATGATTTAGATCATAATGAATACTTAAAAACAAACAAACTTAAAATAGCAGATTTAGGAGATGTTTATGTTAATCCTACTAACCCTGGAAATAATCAAGAAGCAATAACAAAAAAAGTTTATTCCATTGCTAAAAAAAGTTTTCCGCTTGTTTGTGGTGGAGATCATTCTATTACATATGGCAGTTTCAGAGGTTTTTTTAAAGCTATGAAAGAAAGGTACCCTGATTATGAAGTTGGATTAATACATTTTGACGCACATATGGATGTTGAAGATAAATATTTAAATATGCCAGAAGTTTGGCATGGTAATGTCTTTAGAAAACTAATTGAAGATGGTTATCTAATCGGTGAAAATATGTATACAATTGGTCCACGTGGTGTTGTAGGTAGAGATTGGTTTGATTATGTGAAAGAAAAACATATAAATTTATTCACAGCTAATTTTACAAAGAAAAATGGCATTTTAAATATTATTAATGAAATAAAAGAAAAGAACAAGAATAAAAAGATAAAGTTTTATATAACTTTTGATATTGATTGTTTGGATGTCTCATATGTCTTTGGAACAGGAACTCCACAATGTAATGGATTAACTCCATATGAATGTGACGAAGCATTAAGAAATTTAAATGATATAGATATAGCAGGATTTGATATTGTCGAACTAAATCCAAAATTAGATGATTCTCACACATCATTTGTAATTGCTGAAGAATTACTATACCACTTTTTAGCATTTGGTTTAAATAAGGAGAAGTTAAAATGAGAAAAATAGCAATGTTATTTAATTTAAATAGACATCAATACGAATATGAAACAGAATTTGATTCTGAATTGACTATTGAAAGTATATATAATGTTTTATGTAAAAAATATGAAGTAAAAAAAATAGAAGCCGATAAAGACTTTAAATGGATTAATGAGGTGAATCAATACAAACCAGATTTAATTTTCAATATTTGTGAAGGATACAATGGCCCTGCCAGAGAATCTGTATATGGGGCGATATTGGAACAATTTAAATATAATTATTCCGGTCCTGATAGCACAAATTTGCTAATGTGTCATAATAAATTTCTAGTTAAAAATCTTTTAAAAGATTACATTGATTGTCCGAAAGGATATAGCGTTTGTGACGAAAAAGATATTGAATTATTAAAAAATATTCAATTTCCTGTTATTGTTAAATTAAATTCTGAAGGATCAAGTATGGGGATGGACGAAAAATCAATAGTTTATTCTTATAATGAACTAAAAAGTCAAGTATTATTCTTACTAAAAAAATATGATAGAAATGTTTTAGTTGAAGAATATATAGAAGGTCAAGATCTTAGTATGATTTATGTTGAAGGTATCGGAGCACTAGGACCTTGCATTGTTAATTGTGATTCAGAATTCTATGATTATGAAATGAAAACAATTAAGGATAATACTGTAGATATTCAAACAGTAAATGGTGAATATAGTAAACTAAAAAATATAGTTTTAACAATTGCTAAAATATTAGATATTAAAGGGTATGCTAAAATAGATTTTAGAAGGAAAGAAGATAAATACTATTTGATAGAAGTTAACTCTCAAGTAAGTTTTCATCCTACTGGTGAATTTGTAACATGTGCTAAAACTGATGGTTACACATTTGATGATATTATTAATTTTATTGTAGAAAAAGCTTTGGAAAGGGATAATAAAAAAAATTCGATAGGATATAAGGTGATAGAAAATGATAGATGAAAAAATAATAGATAAGGAATTACAGGAAAGATATCTGAAATTAGTAGAAGCGGATAATCTTTTACCAATCAAAATTTCTAATTTTTATATGAAAAAACTACTTGAAGAAATAGATAATATTGGCGTTGGTGGCCCACTATATAGATCTGTAATTCCTGTAAAAGAAAAACTTGATTTAAAAACAAGTGTAGAAACTAGAGATTATGTTGAAGAAGATAAGCATAATCCAGTTGAAAACTGTGATTATATTATTCAAAAGTATGAAAATCGTTTAGTTTTTATAATTACTGATGTTTGTTTTGCACACTGTCAATATTGTTTTCGAACATATAATTTATCAAAATTCCAACAAAGTAATTTAAAAGAAACAATAAAAAACAAAATAACTATTTTAAAAAATTATTTAAATAATAATTCAAATATTAAAGAAGTAATATTTTCTGGTGGCGATCCATTGAGTATAGGATACAATAACATGAAATTTGCTTTAGAAGAATTGGATAAATGGGATATAAGAATACATACACGCTCAATTGCCTATGAACCATCTATATTCACAAAAGAAATGATAGAATTATTAAGAAAATATAATGTTAGACTTGTTTTTCATATAAATCATCCTTACGAAATTGATGAAGATGTTGAGATAAAAATAAATGAAATTAGACAAGCAGGAATAAGAATGTATTCCCAGTTTCCGTTATTAAGGGGAATAAATGATAATTCAAAAGTTTTAATAAAATTATTAATAAAGATGGATGAATTAAATATTAGACCGCTATCAATTTTTATTCCCGATCCAATATCTTATGGGGCTGTAAATAGAATCTCAGCAAAACGAATTGAAGAAATAATGGATGAAGTTAATTGGAACACTCCTTCTTGGGTAAATTCAACTAGATTTGTAATGGATACAACAATTGGTAAGGTTAGAAGAGAAAACATAATAAAAAAAGACGAAAAATGTATTACATTTTCTAGAGATGGTAAGACAGTAGACTATTACGATTTAGATGATGGAATTGATACTCCTTCATCAATTGATAAATTATTATGGAGGGGATAATATGGTTGAATATAAAGGTAAAGAAGTTATTCTAATGGCTTGTTCAAGTTGTAATATAAAAAATGTGAACATTGCTATATTAGTTATGAAGGAGATAGAAAACCAGAAGAATTAAAAGACTTAGTAAGTATGTTAACTGATAATTATAAGGTTTATATAAATGGTGCTGAAGTTTTAGTTGATAAAGAATATTTTAATTCATACCAGGTTGTTTCGCAAAATTGGATGTTAACTAATGGCTTTGAAATTTATAGAAATCCAGATATATTAGATTATTTAAAATCAAGAGGAATAGAAATGGTAGAAATGTCATATCATTTTGGAATACAAGACAAAATATCAAAAATAAATAATGCAATGTTAGAAAAAAATATACCAAAGATCAATTAATAATTGATAGGTCTGGCTTATTTGGAAGAAATAATAATAATAGTAATTGTCATTTTAATTGCCCTGCTGGAAGAGATATGGTTGTTATTACTCCTGATAATAAAATATATTCGTGCTTATTTTTAGCAAAACCTGGTTTAGAAATTGGAGAATTAATTGATGGTGAAATTATGCTAAATGATACAATCAAAAACGATGGAAATTTGTGCATTGCACAAGAAATGTGTAATAAAAATAATGAAGAATTTGTTTCGAAAGTATTAAAATTAAAAAAATAGTGTTATAATATTATTGATTAATTTTTGAAATGAGGGAAAATATGGAAATATTACAAATTAATGAAAATAATATTGCTGAACTTGATAGTTATATTTTAAATAAATCTTTAAATGATTATTTATATTTTTATAAGTTTAGTAAGAACTCTGAATATTTAGAAATATTAAAGCAAAATGCTTTAATATCAAATTCTATTTCTTTAAGATGATAAATCATTAAAGGCAAAAATTGCTAAAGTAGTTAGCACAATATCTGAAGATTCATATTATTATCAATTATTATTGAATAAATTTGAACAGATAGCGAAAAAAATGAAATGTGAATATGTTAGTGTTTGTATTCCTGAATTTCAAAAAGAAACATTAAACATTTTAAATTCAAATGGCTTTAGTAAATACAAAGTAGAATTTGAAAAGAAATTAGTATAATTAAGGAGGAATATTATGCCACACTATAATGCTTATGATAGTTTTAAAACTAAAAAAAGTATGGAGAAAAAACAAAGAGCAAAGGAAAAAGCTTTTGGTAAAAAAAACGAAACAGTAGACAATTTTATAATAGATAATTGTGATAATTATGGAATTGTTATTGAAGTTAGATATGATGATGCATATATACTTTATAATGATGAAGTAGTATTAGCAAAACTCAGAAAAGATATTAATCTTGTTTGTAATCAAGTTGTTTTTCCAGGAGATAAAGTTGATATTGTTCAAATGAATGAAACTTATGTAATCAATCACTTATTAAATAGAACTTCAATTTTATCAAGAACAAAGAAGGACAGCACTAGATTAAATGATGTTGGTTCCACAAAAAATATTGCTTCAAATGTTGATTTGGCTGTAATTGTTGTTGCTGCTAAAGAGCCTCCATTACATCCGAAATTTATAGATAGATATTTAATGATTTTACAAAACAGTAACATTTCAGCTATAATCTGTTTAAATAAGTGTGATTTGAAAACAACTGAAGATGAAGAAATCTTATCAACATATCGCGATTTGGGTATAGAAGTAATTGAAACTTCTACATATAGCAATATTGGTATAGAAGAATTGAAAGCACAATTAATAAATAAGCAAGCCATATTTGTTGGAAATAGTGGAGTAGGGAAATCGTCTTTAACAAATGCTATAATGGGTGATGATGAGATAAAAACAAGTCATGTAAGTGGTAAAAGTAAACGAGGAAGACATACTACTACAACATCAAAATACTATGTATGGGAAGATAATTCCTCAATTATTGATACTCCAGGTATCAGAAGTTTAGATGTATCATCATTTAATCCAATCGAAATTCAAGATTATTTTCCAGAGTTTGAAAATTGGAGAGATAAATGTAAATATAATGATTGTCTTCATTTTAATGAACCATATGATTCTTGTACTGTTAAGCAAGGCGTATCTAGTGGACTAGTTAGTGCTGAGCGTTATGAAAGTTACCTTAGAATTATGGGAGATGTACTTGGTGAAAAAGATTATGAAAGAATTTTAAATGAAGTAGCTCCGGATTTAAAAAAAAAACTAGTTTTAAAAAATAAACGAAACTGAGGTTTTATATGAATACTAAAATTGTTTTAACTGGAATTTTAAAAGATAATGATGAATTCCTAGTTGTTAAGAGAAGTAAAAATGATGATTTGTATCCTGGTGCATGGGAATTTCCAGGAGGCCATTTAGAATATGGAGAAACATTAAAAAATGGATTAAAACGAGAACTTATGGAAGAAATTGGTTTTATAGAAGATTTTAATCCAATTATTACTCATTATTTTGATGAAGTGAAAGAAAAGAATAATGAATTAATTCACAATTTAGAAATTGATTTTATTGTAAATGTAGACAAATCAAAAGTGAATGTTAAATTAAGTGAAGAGCATTCTGATTATAAATGGGTTACTAAGAATTCTGACTATTTAGATGAATTTATAAAAGATAAATTGTCAAATTTATAGATGATAAGGATTTGGAATTTTTCTTATATATGAATTTCGTATAGGAGTACAAGTTCAGTGCTGGCTAGACAATAATGTTAATCCCAAAATAAGTTTAAAGCACTACCTAAATATAGGTAGTGCTTTCCTTTACATTAGCATTTTAATTTTAATGGATTAATTTTTATGATTTTAAGATTATATTTTATTTTTAAAATTAGTTCTATTTCAGGTATTAATTCATCAATATTACATTTAACATTAAATATATCTAATGCTGAGTTAATATGATTAATTAATGAACAATCTGGTAAACAATTTCTAACGTGTCCATTTGCCAAATAAAATGCTATAACCTCTAATATTACAAACTTAATAAGATAGTCATTATAGTTGTTGTAGAATGGTAATAATATTTCTTCAAATTCTTTATCTGTGATATCTTCTTTACCTTTAATCATATTTCATCTCCATAAATAATTTCTTTTAAAACAATTTCTTCAGCAATATTTTTACAATTATTCATTTTTTTGAACCCATAGTAATTGATTTTCAGATTTTATTTTTTCTGTAATTGACGCATCAGATTTTATTAAGCTGTTAACTATGTTATTGATTCTACCTTCAGCTATTATACTGACTGAAAAAAGATGCTCATTTAATTTATCTTTCGTAAGTAATTCTTGATATAATGCCTTCTTATTACTTTTTAAGTATTCTAATCTTAATAATCCATATTTATTTAAAGGTTTATTTTCTTTTTCAGTAAGTTTTAAATCTGGTAATAAATAATCACCACATTTTGTATAAGTTATATCCATAATATTTATCCTTTCGTTTCTATGAAGAATTAATAATAGTATTATCAATTTTAGGTACCCATTTAGGTACTCAAATTGTAAAATTTGATAATTATATTTAAAATTTTGTAATTAGTTATAGTTTATAAATGCTTATAATATAAGGTTTTTAACTAGTAATAATTTATTTTGTGTGTGATATATTTTTGCCCCCTGAAGAGAGCGAAAGCTCTCATTTTTTTGTTTAATTTATTTGTGAAAAATTGAAATAAATTGTTTTTTATAAAAATGACTTTTATAAATTATATTATTTATTTTAGACAAGTTATTGCTGATTTACAAATATTATTATACATTAAAGTCAGAAAGTATATACCTATTATGGCTTTGGAAATTATGGTATAATTAATTTGTATTGAAGGTGATAAAATGTTGAATATGTCAAATAGTGAAAATAATACATTAATTATAAATAATAAAAATTATGAAATAGATAAAATAGAAATCTGTGGTAAATACAATATTGAATTAGTAACTAAAAATTCAAATATAACATTATATCTAGATTTAAATAAAGACGTTATTGCCTCATTAGTTTTAAATGAAAAAACTAATATTTCTGATAAAATAAGTAAAGATCAAAATATAAAAATAGAAAATATTAGTTATACATTTTATATTGAAAATGAATTATATATAACAAAAATAAATGATAATGGGTATAAAATTGAATTATCAATGCCTAATATAGAATTATTAATTCCGCCATTTGATGAAATAAATAAATCAAGAAATGATACTAATAAATCATTTTTAAAAAATATTTACTTAAATGTCGTTATTGAATTAAAATAAAAATATAAATAAATCAAAAATTTATACTTGATAATCTTTATGTTCAAAATTTTACGTGGTATAATAAAACTATACTTTTTTCTTAGAAATATAGTTTTTATATAAAAATAAAAAGTAGTTGATATAAAGTGAATTTAAGTAACTAAATGTAGATTCATAAAAAATATAAGATAAACAATCAGTTAGGAGTACAGACATGAACATATTAGATTTAATCGATTATTTAAAAAAAATGGGTTATAAATTTCACAATTTAGATACAAATGAACCTTTTTTAAAAATAAATGGAACAAAAATTATTTTTAATATAGTTAATAAAAAATATAAAGTAGAGGGTATTTCTGTAGGACATGAAAGAATCCTAGATTTAACAAGGCCTGAAAATTACAGCGTTGTAATGTTTTTGATAAAACTATTAAAAAAAGGTTATTCGAAAAATGTAATTTCATTAGAAAAAAGGTGGCAATTAGGACATAATGATAGTGGATCACTTGATGTTATGTTAAAAAATCCTATTAATAATGATATTTACATGATAGAAATAAAATCTCAATCAGAAATAAATAAATACGTAAATTTAAATAACGAAAAAAAATTAAAACAAGTTTTTTCTTATGCAATTCAGGAAAAAACAACTAAAATAATATCTTTTTATTCTTATGATTTTTCTGAAAATAAGGATATGTTTTACAATGTATATACAGAAGATATATTAAAAGAATCCCAAAATGTAGATGACTTTTTTGAAAGATGGAATAAAGTATTTGATAAAAGCGATTATATTTCTAATAACAAAATATTTAATTCAAGACAATCAGTTAAAAAATATAGTCAATTAGAGAATATTACAAATAATGATACAAAAACCTTATTTAATCAATTTGCGACAATATTAAGATTACATTCTATTTCTGATAAGCCCAATGCTTTTATTAAGATGATTAATTTGTTTTTGGCTAAAATAAATGATGAAATTACATCTGATAAAAAATTTGAAGTAAAGGATAATGCAGGAAATATACATACTTTAAATGGTATGAAGTTCCAATATATTAGGGGTATAGATACTCCAGTATCTTTTATGAAAAGACTTAATGAGTTATATAAAGAAGGAATGAAAGAATACTTAAATAAAGATGTAATTGATTATAATGATGAAGAAATCGATGATTTATTACCAGACAATGTAGAAAATAGAAAACTTATTGTAGAAACATTTGATAATCTAAGACTTAAGAAAAATAATAATTTTACATTTATTGATGTATTTGATGATGAAACATTCTATCTTAATTTTGAGGTTGTAAAAAGTGTTGTTGAACTTCTTGAAAATTATAGATTTAAGTATGATACGAAACATCAATTTTTAGGAGACTTTTTTGAAGAATTATTAAATACCAGTTTAAAACAAGAAGCTGGTCAGTTCTTTACACCTTATCCAATTGTTGATTTTATGGTTGATTCATTACCATATGAAAAACTTATTAAGAAGAATGTAGATTTAGGAAGAATTAATTTTATCCCTTCTGTTATCGATTATGCGTGTGGAGCAGGACACTTTTTAATAAGCAGTATGGCAAAAACACAAGAAATAATTAAAAAAATGAAAAATGAAAATTATAATTTTAACGAATTACAAACTAAAAAAATAAATGCATATATTGATGATCCATATTCATGGGTAAACAAAAGAAATTGTGTTGGAATTGAAAAGGATTACAGACTTGCCAAAACAACTAAAATAGCAACGTTTCTTAATGGAGATGGTAATGCTGAAATAATTAGTGGAGACGGAATTAACAAATTTAATTCTAAGGATTATGAAAATACAATTTTAAATTCAAGTAAAAATAAAATTGAAAAGTTTGATTTTGTTATATCAAATCCACCATATTCAATAGATGGATTTATGAGAAATTTTTCAAAGAATGGAATTACTCCAGAATCAGGCGATTTTTCATTATTAAAAAAATTAAATTATACAGATTCTGCAATAGAAACATTTTTTGTTGAAAGAACAGAACAACTTTTAGTTAATAATGGATATTGTGCAATTGTATTGCCACAATCTATTCTATCAAATTCAAAATATGAAAATATGAGAAGATTCATGTTTAAAAATTTTGAAATAAAAGCTTTAGTTATGACATCAGATATTACTTTTTCAGGAACAACAACATCACCAGTTATATTATTTTTAAAGAAGACAAAAGTACCAAATAAGCATTACAAAACATTAGTAGTAGGATCACCAAAATACATGAAACCAACTGGAAGTAAAATGAAAGATCAGGAAATTAAATTTCTTGGTTATGAATTTAGTACAAATAGGGCAAAGTCAGGAATTACTATAAAAGATAATTCAATATTATCAAAAATATCACCTATAATAAATAATTTTATTTCTAACGATGAAATAAATATACCTAAAAATTTATCTAATTTAGTGTATAGTAAATATTTTGATGATATATTATTAAATTCTTCTAAAGAATATTGCGGAGATATATATCCAAAATATAATCTTAATGAGGGTAAACCATTATCTAATTATTGCAAGATTAATTGTAGAACAACAGAGGATTTCGATAAAATGCCATCTGATTATCTTGAAATAGGGGGCTTATCTACATTACAAACTAGTGAAAAAAAGAAAACAACTAATAGATTCTGCAAAAAAGGTGATATTCTAGTCTCTAGTTTATGTCCAAAAAGAAATCAAATTAAAATAGCAGATAAAGATTATATGGTTACAACAGCAATACATGTATTATCTGATTTTGAAAGTGAAGAGATAAAAGAAAAAATTTATGAAAAAATTAGATCTGATGAAGTTTTAGAACAAATGAATTCTTTACTTGATGGTTTTAAAATCACTTATGCTAAAATTTCAGATGCAAATTTAATTAATAATATATTAATTAATATATAAAAAATAACTAGTTCTTTTTTGAACTAGTTATTTTAATAATCAAATAGTTTACAATTATAGTCAAATAATAAATCATTAATAGTAGATATTTTATAAATTTTATTAATAAAACAAAATCTAATTATTAAATCATAACGATTATTCTTTGGTAATGAATACGATGCACTATTTAAAAGTGTATCAATTTCTTGTTCATTAAGTTCAAGTGATAATCCTAAAAGAATAACAGTTTCTTTACTTGGATGATATTTTTTGTCATTTCTTATTTTTGAAAATAATCTTCTATCAATATGTACTTTATTATAAACATCACTATCTTTTAAATTTCTATCATCTATCATTTTAAAAAGAGTTGTTTGAAAGTCACTATATTTGTTTTCATTGTTTTCAATATATTTATCTATACTAGAATCATTTATTTCATTAGTAATATCAATTGATGAAATACTGTAGTATTCATTTTCTTCAAATTCATCATTTTTAGATACGTCTTTTATTCTTGTTATAAAGTTTTTAAAAAGTTTTTTTCTATTACTATTTTTGTATAAATTTTCTTCTAAATATTGTTTAAGTTCTTCTTTCATATATATCATCCCTTTTCATGAACTATTATACCATATAGTATATATTTGTCGCTTATTTGGCGACCAATTTTAAATTTTATTTTGATAATATATTGGTGAAAAGAGGAGTGAGAATAATGAAAAAAGAAGTAACAGATATTGTTTTTTTACTTGATAGAAGCGGTTCAATGTCAGGATTGGAAAATGATACCATAAAAAGTTATAATAATTATTTAGAAAGGATGAAAAGTCAAAATGTAAGAGTAACAACAGTATTATTTGATGATAAGTATGAAATGATTACAGAACAAACAGATATTAAAAATGTAAAAAAGATGGATAAAAGAACATATTACACAAGAGGAAGTACTGCACTATTAGATGCGATTGGTAAGACTATAAAATACTTAGATAATATAAATCCAAAAAAAGTTTTATTTATTATAACAACAGATGGATATGAAAATTCATCTATAGAGTATAGTAAGAATATGATAAAAAAGTTAATTGAAAGTCATAATAATTGGGAATTTATATTTTTAGGTGCTGATATTGATTCATATACAGAGGCTTGTTCTATAGGTATAAAAGAAAATAGAATTTCAAATTATTGTAAATCTAAAAATGGGGTAAAAAAAGTTTTTGATAGGTTAAAAAATTTATCAGAGATGTATTACGAAAGTAATTGCATTTCAGAAGATTGGAATGATGGATTAGAGGATGATTAAAATATAAGGAAAAATAAAATCTCAATAAAATGAGATTTTTTTAGTATTTTTATATAATGTAGTAATATTGTAGTAAAATTGTAGAAATATGTTGACAATGAATTTTTCTGGTGATATATTTAATTCAGGAGGTTGAGAAATTTATGGGTAATGTAAGTGAAAAAATGACAAAAGAAGAATTATTGGAGTTATTTAGTAAGTATGATTTAGTTGAGTTAACTGCGATGAATACAGTTTTAAATTATGCAAAAGATGTTGATACAATGGAAGCAGAAACTGTAATTAGAAAAGTATTTAATGATGCGGATGATGAAGTTAGTGAAGATTATGGACTTTTTATGCGTCATTATACACCTTCAATGTCTATGATCAATAAAAAATCAGATTTATTAACTAAGAAAGAGGCAAAATATTTATTAGAATTTGCAAATGATGCTAAAAAATTTTTTGAAGATATTAAATTATCTAAACCTGATGCTAATGTTGAACATGAATTACTTGAACTATACAAAATAACAGATTCATTAAATTCAATAGCATCAAGAAATGTTATAAAATTAAATTTAAGAAAAAAGGAATAATGTATTGTGAGGTAAAAAAATGGAAAATAAAACAAGCGCTATTAACATACAAGTAGATAGTAATGTAAAAAAAGAAGCAACAGACGTATTAACTGAACTTGGTTTATCAATGAGTTCTGCAATAAATTTATTTTTAAAACAAGTTGTTAAAAAAAATGGTATTCCATTTGAAATAACTAATGTATCACCTAAGAAAAAAATACTAGATGTTGTGTGTGGATTAATTATGAAAGATGGGAAATGCTTAATTGCACAAAGAAAAAAAGAGGATCATTTATATGGTAAATGGGAATTTCCAGGTGGAAGAAGAGTAGGTCTTGAAGATGAAAAGAAAACTCTTGATAGAGCATTTACTGAAGTACTTGGAATTAATACAAAAATAAATGATTATATTACACATAGTATATGTGAATATCCAGGTCATATAGTAGACTTAAAATTATATGAATGTGATTATATAAGTGGTGATTTTAAATTAAATATTCATTCAGATTATAAATGGGTAGCAATTGAAGAACTATTAGATTATGATTTAGCAGATGCAGACGTTATCTTAACTAAATTCTTAATAAAAAAATATATAGAAGATGCTAAAGAAAATAATAAATAAAGGAGTGCATAAAAATGATGGATTTTAGAAAATTACAAAAAGATGTTTATCAAAATAAAGTTGATAAAGGATTTAATACAACAGATGTAAATAAGGAGTTTTGTTTAACATACGCAGAACTTGCAGAAGCATATGATGCTTGGCTTAAGAAAAAAGATGATGTTGGCGAAGAACTTGCAGATGTTGTTATATTTACAATGGGATTATCAGAAATATTAGGTGTAGACTTAGAAAGTGAAATAATTAATAAAATTAATAAAAACTCTAAAAGAGTTTATAAGACTGTAGATGGAGTTTTAATGAAAGTAAAATCAGAATAATATAAAATAAATTAAACAAAAAAATATAAAATATTAAAATTAGTAGAAGAACAGAGAAAAATTACTATGGATGAATTAAAATTTGATAAAATAGTTAAATCTAATTTAGAAGATATTGCAATAATTGAATATGGAATAATTGAAGGAAATAATACAATTGTTTTTATAAAATCTGGACAAAATGGTTCAATATATGGTTATAACAATAAATATATTAAAATGGCTAAAAGATTAAATAAAAAATATAAGTGTACAGTAATATGTTCATCAAATCCATTTGATGGAAACAATCCTCTTGATAATGCATTTACTGTAATAGAAAAATATACATCAAAGTTTGAAGATTATAAAGTGTATTATTTAGGTTTTTCAAATGGTGCATTGATAGGGGCATATTTTGGTATAAATTATCCTAAAATAAAAAGAATGTTACTTGTAAATATGCCTTTAATTTATGATATAAATTTAATAAAAAATAATCTTAATAATTTTAATAATGAAAAAATAACAATTGTATATGGATCACTTGATTATTCTATTAATTCACTTGAAAATATTAAGGATATTAAGTCAAATAGAATGGATATTAAAGTTGTTCCAAATGAAGATCATTATTTTAGTAAAGATGAAGAAGATTTTTACTCTTTACCTGAAAAATATTTGTTTTATAAAGAATAAAACTTATGAATATGAAAATAGAACCAAAAATTCTATTTTTTTAATATAAAAAATATATTCCAAAAATATTGTTTAATCATAAACTATATTGGGAGAGTAATATATATGAATAACATAAATAAGGATTTTTGTTGTGATGATTTTTCAAAGGCAAAGAAAATACTAGAAGGCGCAAATAGTTGTAAATATTGTTATGTATTAGGTCCAACAGGACCACAAGGTGGTCCAGGCCCAATTGGTCCACAAGGAGAAATCGGTCCAAAAGGTGACATGGGTCTTCAAGGACCTAAGGGTGATAGAGGAGATATTGGTCCAACAGGACCTAAAGGAGAAAATGGACCTACTACAATTACAGTAGAATCAACTTCTTTAGCAGAAGTAACAAATACTGGAACCAATAAGGATGTTATTTTAAATTTCAAAATACCAAAAGGCGCAACTGGTGAAATGTGCCCTAAGGGTGAAAAAGGCGATATAGGACCTAGAGGACTTCCTGGTGAAATAGGTATTAGTCAGGCTATTACAATAGATGGGACAGAAACAATAGAACCAAACGAACTTGCAGAAGTGCAAGATGATTTTGAAAGTAATATTCATCATTTGACATTCTATATACCAAAAGGAGAAAAGGGTGAAAAGGGTGATCAAGGAGAAGTGGGACCAAGAGGACCCGCAGAACCTGCCCCAGATGTTGCATATGGTGAAAGATATTTAGATTTAGAACAAGAATTAGTTTTAACAAAGGATCGAGATACAGTAGTTCCTTTAAATTTAGGGGGACCTGCATTTTTACATATTTTGATACTGAAAACACTATTGAAATAAAACAAAATGGTTTCTATTTAATATCATATTTCTTTAGTGCATCACCTAGTGAGGACTGTAAGATAACAGCTATGGTAAAATATAATGATTTATTATTCCAGGCATGTAATGTAACAACTGACATGAAAGCAAATACTATTGGAAATATTACTAATACAATAATAGGAGCATTAAATGATGGAGACAAGGTTACATTATGTGTAAGGTCATCAGTAAATACAACATTAACATTTGATGGAAGCACTAGCGCTAATCTAGTATTAGTAAGAATTCACTAATTAAAAGGCTTATATAATGAAATATAAGTCTTCTTTTTTTGCAATTTGATTTTGTATTTTTTTAAGCATATGATTATTGTTTTTATAATAATCATAATATGTACCCTTGATTATTTTATTAATTAATGTTATTATAAATACGCTTTTATAAGGGGGATTTTTATGGGAATAATATCTAATTTTGAAGGACAAAGTCAAATAAGAAATTTATTAAATAATGAGAATTATGATAAAGAAAAAGCGGATCAATTCTTAAAAAATAATGCTAGTATACCTATGTCTTCAGAATTATTCTATGATACAGATAGATATATCAGAATGCAACAAAGTAAAATACAAGAAACGGATGCAGTATTTAAGTCCCCAAAATTATCACCAGAATTAAAAAAGGTTTTAATGTGTGAAAAGTTACCATTTAGAACTAGGACAAAAGATATGATAAGATATAATTTGATACAGGATTATTTAGATCGTGTCCTTTATATAACACATTCTTCATGCATATATGATAATATAAAATATTTTAATGCAGTTCCTGAAAGAAATATTCAATATGTTAGAGGTTATTTTGAATATAATGGAATAGATCTAAATAATAAAAAATCAATCGGGGATATATTTTGCAATTATGGTAATCCATATAAAGATCCAGATGGTATAAAAAGTGATTTTGAAAAAATTGATAATCTTATTGAAGATAAAAGAAATAGTGCATTAGGAAGATATGGAGAACTTGAAATATATAATATGTTAAAAGAAAATTTAAAACTAGAAGAAGAAATAAAGTGGGTTTCCAAAGATGTTGGAGATTTATTTGGCTATGATATTATAATTAGTAATGTAATGACAGGTGAAGTTAAATTAATCGAAGTTAAGACATCCTATAATAATGGAGGCGAATTAACTTTATCTTTAAATGAATATAATAAACTACAAGAATCAATTAAAAATGGTATTGAATATGAAATGTACAAAGTTGAATATGTGAATGGTGAAAGAAAATTATTTAAAGTAACACATGATCATGATGAATATTATACTGTAGAAAATTTAATTACTGGCATCAAGAGTAATATGTTCTTTGATCAAAGTAGGATTAATCCAGAAAAAAAGGGAATATGTTTAAAACTTTCTGATTTGCCTTTAGTAGCATACTCTAATTATGTACCTAGAAAGGAACTATAATATGGAAAAACAAGTATTATATCATATACATAAAATCGAGGGTAAGGATAGTACGGGTAAGTTTTGGAAAGAAAACAAAGAGATAAAAGTGGATGATAAATTTAAGAATGGAATGCTTAAAAGATATAATGAATTTACAACTAAAACTTCAGTTTTAGATGTAGATGGCAATATAATTGATAAGAATATACATGATTATTTAGCAAGGGCTTTATTTGAAATAAATAGTGGTAAAAAATTTTCAAAACAAGAACTAGAAGAAATTTTAAAATTATCATATCGTGCTTCCTATTATGGAAATATGTTTAAAAGAGAAACAGCATTAGAAAATTATAGAAAAGATAATGTTAGTACATTGCCCAGTAGATTACATACAATTTATTTAACTGATGAAAAAGGAATAGATTATTGGGTAAATGCTTTACAAACAGATAATTATACACTATATAGAGTAGAAGCAAGTGGTGAAATATTTAAAACAAATGAACAATTAATACCAGAAGAGATGTTAAGTTATAAAGATGTTTATGAAAGTGCATATAATTATTGGCATCCAAACTTTAAACATGTACCAGATTATACAAATGAATATTTGGTAAAAGGAAAAGTAAAAGTACTTGAAAAAATAAAATAGATGAGGTAAAACGTGGATAATATAGCAAAAAAAGAATGTCAAAATGATGTAATAAACTTACTTCAAGAAAAAGAATATAATGAGGATGGAGTAAGGATGTTTTTTAGAAATTTTGTCAACATAGAAGTAGAAGAACAATTAAAAGATGAAGTAAATAAATATAAAGAAAAACAAAAAAGAAGAATAATCGATGTATATAATGCATTTAATGAAGATACTCCTAATGAAATAAAGAAAATAAAAATGGTAGAAAGATTACCATTTAGAACAGCATTAAGAGATTATGAAAGATATTTTAAAATACAGTGCATATTATCAAAATTGTTATATAATGGTACTCATGATTTTAATGTATATAAAGTGATACCATATTATGAAGCAATTAGTTTAGATGATATAGAAAAAATAAAAGAATATTTAGAAAATAATGGCATATATTTAAAAAATGAAAACTTTATTAAAGATAAATTATGCAATTATGGAGAGCTATATAAAGATGAAGATGGAATAAAAAAGGATTTTGATAGATTGTCCCATCATCACGAATATATATTAAAGGAAAATTCAGATTTAATTATTAGAAGATATAGTGAATTATGTATATATAATATGCTTAAAAATAATTTAAAAAGTTATGAAGAAATAAAATGGGGTTCCAAAGATGTTTGTGATGCATTAGGATACAATATAATAGTTATTGATAAACTTCTTTCAAGTGTTAAAATGATAAATGTTAAATCAACATATTTAAAAAATGATCCATTAGAAGATTGTTTGGTATTAACAAAAGAGGAGTATAAAAAATTAGAAGAATCAAATAAAAATAATGTACCATATATAATGTATAAGATAAATTATGATTTAGATAATTTTGTTGCTGAATTTTATAAGATTGAACATAAAAGTAATGGTATTTATGCAGTTACAAATTTAAATGATAATACTACGTATGAAAGTACATTTGTTAAAGATAATGAAACAGATGGCAATATGAAGATAAAGATAAAAGAAACAATTAAAGTAAAAGAAGAACCACATAAATTAAAACTAAAATTAAGTTAATAGGCTAAAAAAGTCTATTTTTTTTATTTTTTGTCAAAAAAAGTTGACATTTTTGAAATATAGTCATATACTATACCAGTATACTGATTTGGTATATTGGTATAGGAAGTGATAAAATGAATAAAAAAGAGGAAGTAATAAATGCAGCAAGAGATCTTTTTACTAAGTATGGATACAAAAAAGTGTCTATGGATGAAATAGCAAAAGAAGCAAATGTTACTAAAAAAACTATTTATTCTTACTTCAGCGATAAAGAAGCAATGTTTAAATATTTTGCAAGTGAAGAACTTCAAAGTATGAAAGAAAAAATAGAAAATGATGTAAATAGCAGCACTTCATTTATAGATAAAGTATCTAAAATACTTTATGAATCATTACTTTTTAGAAAGAATAGTGATTTAATAAAGACTATTATTAAAGAGATATCCAAAAGTAACACTGCAGAATGCATTTCTTTTTTAAAGTTTTATGATGATGAAATTGTTAGTTATATAGAAGAAAAAATAAGACAAGAAATTCAAAATAAAACCATAAAAAAATGTGATGCACATTTAACTGCATTTATTATTTACAAAGTATATTCATCAATATTATTTGAATACGATAGAGAAATTGATGAAGAGAGAGTAACCAAAGAAGTTACAAACATATTAAAAGATGGTTTATTAAATTAGGGAGGTTTTAAATATGAAAAATAAAAATCATAAGTTTTTTAATTATGTCATAATTGCGGCCGTATTAATAATTCCATTTATGTATAGCTTTTTCTATTTAAAAGCATATTGGAATCCATATGGTGAAGGTAATATAGATAATTTACCTGTTGCAATAGTAAATGAAGATAAAGGTTCTAAAGGTGAAGAACTAGTAAAAGAAATAAAAGATAGTAAAAAATTAAAATTATCAGTAGTTGATAGTACAAAGGCAGAAGATGGACTTTATAATAAAGATTATTATGCTGTTATAAATATTCCAGAAGATTTTACAGAAAGTATGGAAAGTGCTAGTACAACAAATAAGAAACACGCAACTATCACATATTCACCTAATCAAAAATCAAATTATCTAGCAAGTCAAATAATTAACAATGTAGTTAATGTAGTTGAAAAAAATCTAGATAATAAAGTAAATTCAGAGATAGTAGGTACTTTATCTGATACAGTTAAAGAAGTACCTGATAAACTTGAAACTATAAGTGATGGATTTGATAAATTAAATGATGGGACTAATCAGTTAAAAGAAGGATCAAATACACTTACAAGTGGCACAGAAAGTTTAAAACAAAACTATGCTAAATTTAATGAAGGCGTAAAAAGTTTACAAAGTGGTACAAATACACTTGCTAGTGGAGCAAAAGAATTTAATCAGTTAACAAGTGGACTATCTACTATGCAAACTGGTGTCACAAATTTAAAAAATGGTAGTGATGCATTTACAACTGGTTTAAATAGTTATGTAACAGGTGTAAATTCTGCACTTTCAAACACTAATAATTTAGCAAGTATAGTTGTAAGTACAACGTGTGCAAGAATAGAAGCAGGAGATAGTACAATTACAGAATATGATAAAAATGCTTGCTTAATTGCAAAAGGAATGCTTGCTAATAATGCAAATTATGGTGGAACAAATGCTATAAATTATTTAACTATTAGTGGTAATAAATTAAATTCAAGCAATCAAGAAATAAATGCTGGAATAAATACTTTAAATAGTAGTGTATCATCACTTGGTACAGTAAATGAAAAAATAGCTAAACTACAAAATGGTGCAAATAGTCTTCTTGATGGAGCAAACACATTATATAGTAGTTCTGAGGAAATAATGAATGGTATTAATGCTCTAAATGATGGAGCAAATACCTTAAATAGTGGAATAAATACTTTAAATAATAGTGTGTCATCTGCTAAAAATGAATTAAATGAAAACATTGAAACTACTAAAAAAGAAGTAGCAAAAGTAAATGGATTAAAAGAATATAGTAATGAACCTGTTAAAGTTGATACAGAAGCTGTTAATGAAGTATCAAGTTATGGTACGGCATTCTCACCATTCTTTATATCAATCGCATTATGGGTTGGATGCTTAATGCTTTATATAGTATTATACTTTGATAAAGAAGAAAGATTTAAAAGGTTATCAATTAATAATCCAAATCTTTTACAAAGAACATTATGTTATCATGGACTTGCAACGCTCGCAGGTATAATACTTGGAATATTATTACAAATATTATTAGACTTTGAAATAACTAACGTTTTATTATATTATGTTTCAATAGTATTAATTGCTAATACATTTGTTGCTATAATTGAATTATTAATAGTAAATTTTAAAGATATTGGTAAATTTATTGCTCTTATCTTACTTGTACTTCAATTAGCCGCAGCAGGAGGAACATTCCCAATAGAAACAGTAACAAAAGGATTTAGATGGTTACATAAAGTTCTTCCAATGACATATACAATAGATTTATTAAGAGAAAGTTTAGTAACAATTGAATCTAAATTATTAACTCATAACTTTATAATTGTATTTGTAATATTTATTGTATTCTTTGGTATTAATATTGCTCATGATATAATAAGACAAAAGAAAAATAAATAATTAAAATGGTGCATATGCATCATTTTTCTTTACATTAAAAATATGTAAAACTTATGTAAAAAATGTAAAAAATATTCTTTATATCATTAAAATATGTTAAACTAGTTTTAGTAAAATAGGGAAGTGAATACATGAAAACAAAAAAGAAAAAATCAAACTGGATAAAATTTATAGTATTTTTAGTAATAATATTTTTAGTATTAATGATTTCTTCAATAGGTTTATTTATAAATTATAAAACAAATAAGGTAAATAAATCATTATCTTATAATGAAACAGGGGAGTTATCTTATTTAGTTTGTTTAAATAAAAATGATATTATAAAAGATGAATGTATTAGTGAAAAAAGAAGTTTTATATCTGATATGATAGATAAAATAAAATTTAAACTTGATTATAGTTTAAAGTCAACTGATATAGCAAATTATAATTATTCATATGAAATACTTGCAGAAACAATAATAAGTGAAAAAGGTTCATCAGATAAAATATTATATAAAGATAGTAAAGTGATTGGAAAAAATAGTTATAATAAAGATAAAAAAGATACTATTAACATAAATGATGATTTTAATATTAATTTTAGTGATTATAATAAGGTTGTTACTAATTTTAAAAATCAATATCCAGTAGATGTGGATGGTAATTTAATAATAACTGTAAATGTAAATATAAATGGTGAAAAAGAAGGTATAAATGAAGACATTAAAAATAATTATGATTTAAAAGTAATTGTACCTCTTGGAAAAGAAACAACAGAAATAAAAGATTTTATAACTACAATAGATAATAATGGTTCAATTAATAACTATGAGAAAACAAAAGAAGGATATACTTTATTCTCACTTTTATGTGATATAGTTTATAAATTAGATATATTATATGTAATATTTGTTTTTGTATTTATATTTAAAATAATGCCAAAAATGAGTGGATATAATTTAGAATTAAAAAGGGTATTAAAAGAATATGATAAAATGATTGTAAATGTAAATTCAATGCCAGAATTAGGTGATTTACAAGTGATGGAAGTATCAAACTTTAGTGAACTAGTAGACGCTAAAAAGAATTTAAATAAACCAATAATGTACTTTGATAATTATGATAGAAATGAAGTAATATTTGTTGTAAAATCAGATAGTGATGCATTTGTTTATATAATGAATAAATATGATAAATAAAAAAATTATAGGTTCTCTATAATTTTTTTCACTATTTCTGTACTTCTTTCTCCTGCTTCTTTTTCAAAATCATCATTACCATCAGCAAAATCAGAAACAGTTCTAATACATACAAAAGGTACATTATTTTTTCTTGATATATGACCAATACTTGCACTTTCCATATCAACAATAGTTGCTTTTGTTCTATTATATATTTCATCTCTTACTTTAGAATCAGTAACAAAACAGTCACCACTAGTAATAGGAGATACATAATAATTAACATTTTCTTTTTTTAATATATCTTCTGTAATACTAATTAATTTTTCATCAGCTTTTATATTTCCATCATCAGGAGTAGAATATTTCATAATTCTAATAGGAGTAAAATCATGATATGTTACAAAAGATGATATAACTGTATCCATAACTTTTAATTTATCTGTTAAGCTACCAGCACATCCTGTATTAATTATATAGTTTGGCATATATTTATCAATTATATATTGTGTATTCGCAGCAGAATTTACTTTACCAATACCACTTTTACTAAGTATTATTTCTTTATTACAAAAATTTCCTACATAAATATCATTATTATCTTCTTTTTTTAAATTTAATGTTGTTTTTAGATTTTCAACTTCAACATCCATTGCGCCAATAACCGCAATCTTCATACTTTATCACCTCATGAACTTAATTATATCAAAATTTTGAATAAAATGTAGTATTTTGTCAGAAAATATAAAAGGTGATATGTATGAAAACTATATTTAAAATAATTTTAATTATTATATTATTTCTTTTTTTATTTATTTTTATAGGAAAAAATAATGATTCTAAAACTGTTTTTATGGAGAATGAAAGAAATGGTAATCATTATAAATTAATATTTTCTAAAGAACCATTAACAATAAGAACTATTAAATTAAAATTAACTCCTTTTATTAATAATGGCTATATAACAAAAATATATGTAAAGTATGATGAAAATTTAAAAGATTATTTTAAGGATAAGGAATATTTTTCTTTTGATAACTCAAGTATTAATACAGGAATAGATACTTTAAAAAAAGAATATTTAAATGTATTAAGTTCAAATTATTTATATAATGAAATAGAAAAAGATATAAATGATGTATCAATAGAAAGTGTAGATGTATATGCAGAAGAAAGTGTAATTAATAATTTTAAGAATAAATTTAAAAATGTAATAGTAGAAAAGATAAATGAAAAGTATTAATAAATTGTAATTATTGTAATATAATTTAATGAAAAAAGATAAAAAGTAAAAAATATTGTCAAAAAATTAAAAAAATATATTGAAATGTTATTTAAATTATGGTAAGATTAATACTGTCATGGACCCTTAGCTCAGTTGGTTAGAGCATCCGGCTCATAACCGGGCGGTCGTAGGTTCGAGTCCTACAGGGTCCACCATTTATATAATTGTGCAGGTGTGGCGAAATTGGCAGACGCGCTAGACTTAGGATCTAGTTCCTTACGGAGTGGGGGTTCAAGTCCCTTCACCTGCACCAATTTGAATATTAAGAAATCAATCGATATAGGTTGATTTTTTTATTTAAAAAAATATATTTTCTATAAAATATAAAAAAGTATGTTATAATGATTAAAAACAGGAGGGTACTATGGGTAGATTATATGAAGCAAAAGTAGATGCAAAAAGATGGAAAATTGTTGAAATTGATAACGAGAATTATCATTCTTATAAACTTATTGATAAGGAAAAAGAAGAGATTTATTATTTGTATCACATTATAGGTGTTGAACAAGTTGCAGAAGATGAGTTCTTAATTTATAAAAGAGCAAATCGCGATGAATTTGAAATAGTCAGATATAAGTTGCAAAATTCTGAATTTTATAAATTGTTTGATAAAAACATTGGTGACTTTTATTTTATATCTGATGATAGAATAATGTTAACGTACTATGCAAAAGATGCTTCATGCCGTTGCGATGGAATTTATTCAATAAAAGAAAATAAATTATTAGAGGAAGCTAAATGGTTAAACATGGCTAGGGTTGATATATATAAAGATGATGATAATTCTGATGAGATTAAAATATACGTAGAGGAAAATCTTTGTTCATGCATATTAAACAATCCTAAACTATTATTTACAGTAGATCCTAATACATTACAACCAAATTCTGATTGTTATAGTCAACTTAGAGACAGTTATATAAAAGTAAGTAGTAAAGAAGATATTGAAAGTATTAGATTAGAAGAACAAAAATATATAAGAATTATTGAAAAAGAAATGCTTGAAAAAGAACATGAACAATTGCAAAAAGCAAAAACAAAAATATTATCAAGAACAAACGAAACAAAGTAGCATGAGATTATTGCTACTTTTTCTATTTCTTTGTAAAATGAATATAGTAATTGATATAAATTGTTTGTTTTTTATAAAAGAGTTGTAAAATATTTGTTGTATGTACTAATTTGAATATTAAGAAATGAACTATTTTTTAAATTTTAATTAATCAATTAATGTTAATATGAATATACTAAAATAGTTGTCAAAAAGGAGTGAAGTAACATTATGTACTTAACAACAGAAAAAATAAATGAATTAGATGATGAAAATACTGTTAAAGTATTACGATCTTATTTTTATTTTTTATATGCAAAATTTAATTTGCTAGAACATAAAGATGTAAAAAATGCATTAATATTTAAAAAATATATTGAATTAGATGATATTAATGATGTTAATGAATATATAGTAATTAGTGTAAAAGACATTAAAAATATGCTTTCATGTTCAGGAGAGGAATATGAAAGAATTCTTCCAATAGAAGAAAATAGTAATAAATCAAAAAAATTAGTAAAAGATTTTGATAATATTTAAAAATTGTGATATTATATTACCTGTCAAAAATTTTGGTGGTGTTAATATGATAAAATATAATATTTATAATTTAGTAGTAGTTTTTTGTAATATTGGAAATGGTAAAATACAATGTTTCATATGTAAAGAAAAGAGAGATAAATATGTTGAAATATTTTCTCATGGAATAATACCTATAGAACAAGTAAAATCTGTTTCTCCACTTTCAGATTATTATTACCGTGAATTAGTAAAAGAAGATATGTCTTCATATGTAGATAAAAAAGAACTCTTAAGTAAGTTTTGTTTTATAAATCAAAATGCTAATTCATATTATTTAGAAGCTTTAGAGTATGAAGAAGAACCTGAAGTAGATTATAAAAGATTAAGACTTAAAAATAATTTTAAAGTAATAAAAGGTGGAAAAACTAATAAAAAAAGTTACCTTCTTAGTAATAGAAAGTAACTTTTTAATTTGCACTTTTTTGTCTTCTTCTTAGTTGATATATAGATATTTCTTCTTTTTTATCTTCACTATTAAAATATGGTTTTAAAGAATTTTCATCAACAAATAAACTATTGCTGCCTCTTGAATGAGTAGGCATAATAGTTTTCCATAAATTATAATCTCTTTGCGCATCATCTTTATAAATTTTAAGATAATCAAGAATAGAATTAAAATTTTCTAAGTCTATATATCCACCATTTTTTGTTTTTACAAGAACTGCATTTTCTTTATAAAGTTCATCCTCTGATTCAATATAACCAAAAGAATTTAAACTAACACATTCTTCACCAATAAACACATTTCCTGTAAATCTTGAATGACTTATATATTTTGTGCATCTTTTTATATTCCCTATAAAAACTTTATCCGGTTTCATTTTTCCCTATTTTCTCCTTCGTGCTAGAATATTATATATAATAATTAAAAAAACTTCAAGTAGTATATTTTAAAAAATTTGATACATACTATTTATGGTGAATAATATGTACTATTTAAATTGTTTTTTTATTTATTCTTTTATTGGTTTTGTATATGAAAATATAATTGAGTTTGTAAGAGGTAAAAAGCCTGGAAGCGGAATGCTTTATGGACCATTTACTCCTATATATGGAATAGGTGCTTTACTAATATTAGTTATTTCAAAATTTATATTTAATATACTTAATTTAAATAAGGTATTAGAAGTAATAATTATAGTTCTTTCTTTAACAATTATTTTAACAGTTTTAGAATGGATAGGTGGAGTATTAATAGAAAAAATATTTCATGTTACATTTTGGGATTATAGTAATTTTAAATTTCATATTGGAAAATATATTGCACTTGAAGTATCATTTATATGGGCACTAGGATCTTTACTTGTCATATATGTACTTCAACCATTAATTAATAAATTTATATTTTCTATTCCAAGTTATGTTACATATATATTAATAATTATATTTACTATTGATTTAGTCGTTACTTTTTCTAGTAAAAAAGTTCATAAATAAAGTATTAATTTATTATTTTGGATAAAAATATAAATGGAGGAATTAAAATGAATGAAAATGTAGAATTATTAAACTATATACACGAAGACTCTTTAATGGGAATATCATCACTTACTACAATGATTAGAAAATTAAATGATAAAGATAACAAAATAAAAAAATTAATTGAGTCTGAATTGAAAGATTATGAACATTATAAAAAAGAAAGCGAAAAAATGTTAAAAAAATATAAGGGTGAGGTATTAGAAGCAAGTATAATGGCAAAAACTATGGCTAAAATGAAACTTAATTTTGATATTATGAAAGATAATAGTGACTCAAAAATCGCAGATATTTTAACAAGAGGCTTTACAATGGGTACAATAGATATGAATAAAAAAATAGATGAATATAAAAAGATCGCTGATAAAAGTGTTTTAAAACTTGCTAAAGAATTTTTAGAATTTTAAAATAAGAATATAGAACTTTTAAAGGAATATTTATAGAATATTCCTTGTTTTTATTTTTATATAGTATTACAATTATTATAGTAGGTGAGGTAATAAAATGAATATATTTGTAAGTTGTTCATCAAGTGATAAAATAAGCGATGAATATAAAGTAGTAACAAGATTTTTAATGGAAAATATAAGTAAAGATAACGATTTAGTATTTGGATGCGCAAATAGAGGGCTAATGGGGATTTGTTATAACGAATTTTTAAAAAATAATAGAAAAATAACAGGTGTTTGTTATGAAATGTACAAAAGTGATTTAGAAGGCTTAAAATTAGATGAAGTACATATGGTAAAAACACTAGAAGAAAGTAATAAATTTTTAGAAGAAAACGCAGATATTATATTAATTTTACCTGGTGCATTTGGAACATTATCAGAATTTATTGACATATTAGAACATAAAAGAACTAAAATTCATAATAAAAAAATGATTATATTTAATATAAATGGTTTTTATGATGATTTAATAAACATGTTTAACAAAATATATAAAAAAGTATCTAATGACTATGACTTTAATTCATTATGTAAAGTGTTTAATACAGCATTAGATGTAACGAATTATATAGAGGAGAATAATTAATTCTTCTTTTTTTATTAAAAAGTATTTATTTTTTATAAAATTGTGATATAATTAAATAGTCAAAAAATTTATGTGTCTCCTTAGCTCAGTTGGTAGAGCAACTGACTCTTAATCAGTGGGTCTAGGGTTCGAATCCCTAAGGGGACACCATTTTAGGTAGTAAATTCAAACAGAGATGTTTGAATTTTTTGACCCTTTAAAGAGAAAATATAATGAATGGAGAAGAATAAAAGTGACAAAAGAAATTTATACAGGAAGTAAAGAAAATTGTAAAAAAGGTAATTTAATACTTATAAACGAATCATCAGATGATTCAAAGTATAGAGTTATAGATAAACTTAATTTTGACGAAGAATTAGTAGAAAGTTTACCAGACATAGATAGTGGAATGCAGGAAATTATTAAAAGTTTTTACTGCTCAGAACTATATTATAATAAGGTTTTAAAATATATTGACCCTATAGAATTATTAGAAGAGTTAGGAGATAATCCGATATTAGTTTCTAGTAAAGAAAGCAAAGAATTTGATTATAGACATTTAGTTGCGCTTTACTTAGAATTATTTTTAGGAATAAAATCAAAAGAAATATTAATAGATGAAAACGGAAATATAAAAAATATTCCAAGACCAGATTATTTAAAATCAATGCTTGAATCTGTTATAAAAAGAAATTATCCTATGAATGGATTTGATAATATAAAAGATGCATATAGCTATAATAAAAATAGTGAAGATGTACCATATGTAAAAAGATTAACTATAATTTAATAAAAAATTATAAATATTTTCTTTTTTTTCGTGGCTTAAATATTATTTGAAAATAAAAAAGTCAAATATTATATAAGTGAAAGGAGGAAAATATGCTTAATATAAAACAAAGACAACAAAATTTACAAACTTATTACTTATTTTATAATGGAAAGATTGATGGTATTGAAGGCGTAAATACAAAAAAGGCTTATAGATCTTTTCAAAAGTTTGTAGGAATAACAGTAGATGGAATATATGGAAGAAATACAAATGAAAAATTAGTAGGAGTAATAAAAGATTTACAAGGAAAGTTAAATTCACATGGTTATAATTTGGCAGTAGATGGAATCGCCGGAAATAATACAATAAACGCAATAAAAGATTTTCAAAAGAAAAATGGATTAGCAGTAGATGGAATCGCAGGAACAAATACATTTAAAAAATTAGACAATGAAAATAGATCAAGTACAAAATACAGATTTCCAGTAAACTATATCTATGTAAGTCAAACATATAAAAGTACACATAAAGCTGTAGATCTTGGATGGAGTAGTAAGTATTATGGAAGAAATCAAGACATATATGCATGTTATGATGGAACAGTAATAGTTAATTCATATGCGAGTGACGCAGGAAATTATGTGGCTATTAGACATGATAATGGAGATATAAGCAGATATTTACATTTAAATAGTAGATCAAATTTAAAAGTAGGTACTAGAGTTCAAAAAGGAGAAAAAGTAGGAATAATGGGCACAACAGGTAGAAGTACAGGACCACATTTACACTTTGATTTAACAAAAAATGGTTCTAGGGTAAATCCTCTTGATTACTTATATGTTTATAGCGGTCAAATAGTAAATTCAAGTTCACAAAGTTTAGTAAGATATATTTAGACATAAGTAATTTACAAAATTAAAAATCCTTCATTTAATAATAGTGAAGGAGGTAACATATGAAGCAGAAAGGATTAATAGTATCATCAGATAATTTATTATCATCTTACAAAGATTTAAGTGATATTGAATTTGTAATTATAAGATTAGGTTTTACAGATTTTAATACAAAGAAAACAAAACATATAGATAGTAAATTTTATGAAAATTATGAACTATCAAAAAAAGAAAAATTAAAAATAGGCTTATATTATGAATCTCGTGCAGTAACAATAGATGAAGCAAAAGATGAAATAGAATATTTTCTTCATTTACTAAAAAATAAAAACTTTGATTATCCAGTTATTATTGAATATGAGGATAATCATAACACTATTATTTATCATCCTTCTAGTCAAAAAAATATTAGTAAAGATATGTTTTTAAAGATAATTAATTATGAAGTTAATGAACTTAAAAAAAGTGGTTATGATGTAATAATTAAAACATATGAATCTTGGTATAAAAACATATTTATTAAAAATGTAGAAAATGTAAAATATTTTCTTGATGATAATAAAGAATATTTTGATGGTATATTGTATAAGGAAAACGATATTGTAATTAATAATTTAGATTGTAAAAATGTAAAAATAGAATTATCCGTTAGAGAAAATAACCTTCTTCTAAAGATAAAGAAATATATTAAAGCAGGGTATAAGATTATTAAGAAAAAAGTAGGAAAGTAGTGATATTTTCCTATTTTTGCGTAAAAAAGTAAAAAAAATCAAAAAATATCTTGCTTTTTATCTATTATTATTGTAAAATTAAATAGCATTGTTCATTTAATAATGTTTTGGACCTATAGCTCAGCTGGTTAGAGTGCACGCCTGATAAGCGTGAGGTCGATGGTTCAAGTCCATCTAGGTCCACCATTATGATATGGCCAGTTGGTGAAGTGGCTTAACACACCGCCCTTTCACGGCGGCATTCACGGGTTCGAATCCCGTACTGGTCACCATTTAAGAATTTAAATCCTTTATTGGATTTTTTTTTACTTTTTATTTATATATGTTATAATGTAAATATAATATTTGAGGTGATTAAATTGGCAAGTATTAGTACATATGTAAGAGACTATGGTAATAAAACATTTTTTGAAGAACCATTTAATGAAATAGATAATGTTGTGTTTTCTTCATTAATATATTTGAATTATGAAGATATAGTACCAGAAAATAGAAAATACATAAGATTAGAAGAAGCAGGAATAAAATATTTAGAAAAATATAGTTATTTTGAAATAAGTAAATTAGGAATAGCTCAAAAAGTTAGTTATCAGTTATTAAAGCAAGTTATTAATACAGTTAGATATAAAGATGTTCTTATGTATAACTTTAAGTATATTGCAGATTCTGATAGACAGTTTGGTGCGGTATGTTTTAAAGTTAAAAAGAATTTTATTTATGTTGCATTTGAAGGAACTGATAATTTATTAAGTGGGTGGAAAGAAGATTTTGAACTATCTTATAAATTTCCTGTTCCAGCACAAACACTTGCGATAGAATATATAAATAAATGTGTTAGATTTTATGATAAAAATATAATAGTTGGTGGACACTCAAAAGGTGGTAATTTGGCTCTTGTTTCATCAATGTTTGCAAAAAAACTTGTAAATAAAAAAATAAAGAAAATTTATAGTAATGATGGACCGGGTCTTAGAAAAGCAGAAATTGAATCAGATAATTATAAAAGGGTAAGAGATAGACTTATTCATATTGTACCTAATTATAGTTATATTGGTGTTCTTTTAAGAAATGATAAATTTAAAGTTATAAAATCAACAAGAAGAGATTTTATGGCACATTCTGTTTCAACTTGGCAAACAGATGGTACTTCTTTTAAAGAAGCCTCTTTAAGTAAAATAAGTTCAAATTTAAGAGAAAGTATTATTTTATGGCTTGACGAACATGATGATGAGCAAAGAAGAAAGATGATTGAAACAGTATTTGAAGCACTTGAAAAAAGTGGTATAAAAGATACTAATGATTTCTTTAATATAAAAAAATTATTTAATATTGTAAAAAATATTAGAAATGTAGATGATGAAACTAAAGAACTTGTTATGAGTCTTATACAATTTAATATAAATTATTTGATAGAAAACAGTTAATAGAGCATTTTTTTGACAGAAATGTTCTTTTTTGATATTATATATCACGCTTTAAACGAGGTGATAAATGTGAAAAAGATAGATTTACAAGATTTTACATTAGAAAGTTTTGATTATGATAATAAAGAACATGTTAGTATGATAAATAAATTTGATTGGGATAAAGAAATAGATAAATACATTATAAAATATGATGATTCTTTTTCTGATCAAATAGCTAAGTATGAAGAAAAACGTTCAAATGATATATATAATACATTATATATGGTTAGATTGTTGCTAACAGATGAAATAATAGGTGCATTAGGATTAGATGGTTCAAAAGAAGATTTATATCTTGAATATGCCATTTTAAAAAAGTATAGAAGTAAAGGATATTGTTTATCATTAATTAAAGAATTATTAGAAAGAATTAAAGAAGATACTACTCAAATAAGTCTTTTAATAGATAGAGATAATGAACCAAGTAAGTGTTTAGCGCTTAAGGCTGGTTTTGAAAAAGTATGTGAAGATGAATATAATTATGATAAATATCAAATAAAATCTTAAAATTAATATTGACCTATCGCGTAAGAAATGGTAAAATTATATTGCGCGTTGGAGTGATACTCAAGAGGCTGAAGAGGCGCCCCTGCTAAGGGTGTAGGGTGGGTAACTGCCGCGAGGGTTCAAATCCCTCTCACTCCGCCATAGTGTAATTAACCTTTGTTTTACAAAGGTTTTTATTTTTGAAACCAAATATGAAACCAAGTAAATACTATAAATTATCTAATAAATCAACAATTTCGTCCTGAATCGTAGGGAATAAATGCATATAAGTTCTTTGCATAACTTCTATTGTATGTCCCATACGATTAGATAACATTAAGAAAAATTTAGCAGTATCAACTTTCATATTTTTTTCTTTAGAAACTTTTATATATTCATTTATTAATAATGATACGTGACTATGTCTAAATTCATGAATAGTTATCTCTTTAACACCAGATAATTCAAAATATTTGTGTTTATTTCTTGCAATGTTTGTTTCGGGTAAAAATCTTGTGTTCCCAAAGACAAACCAATTATTAGAATAATCAGTAAATTTCATTACTTCTTTTTTGTATTCTGATAATGTTTCATATAATGTTTTACTCATTTTTATTTTTCTATTTAAACTATTCTTTGTATTCGTTATTTTGTATTTTTCGCTAGTTTTGGTTGATATAATTTTATTTATTATTATTTCATTATTATTAAAATCTATATCATTCCAAGTTAAAGCCTGTATTTCTGACTTTCTAGTACCTGTATAAAATAGGGTTATAAAAAATGTTTTCCATAAATCATTATCAATAACTGATATAAATTGATTGAATTGTTCTAATGTTATATATCTTATTTTATTTTCATCTTTTACGACTTCGTCACTTTTTCTTTGAAATCTACCGAAAATTTGAACGGGATTAGATTCAATACCATAATTTTTCATAGCAAAATCAAAAATCAATTTTAATATATTGTAAACATTGTTCATATAACGTAGTGATAGGCCTTTTTTTTCTATTGTTTCAGCCCATTTGCGAATATCTGATACATTTATGTGATTTATGTAAGAACTCTTAAAATAAGGGTATATATGTAGGTTATAAACATTTTTATAACAATATACTGTAGATTCTTTTTTTATTTTATACATATGGTTAAAATATTCATCAGCGACTAAATCAAATCTTTTATTAATTGGATCATTATTTTTTAAAACAAATCTTGAATATGCAGTTACTACTTCATCAGTTGTTTTATATTTTTCGGATGAATAGTGTTTACCATTTTTATATTTTTTAAAAAAAAATTTTCTTCCATCTTTTGTAGGTTTATCTTCATATATAGTTATTCCTTTGTATCTAAAATTCCTCATTTTATCATCTCCTCTTGTAATTTGTTCGCTTTTTTGTTAAAATTAGTGTATAGAAAAAGCAATATTCTTTTGGAATACTTTTTCTATGAGTTCGGTTAAGATAGTCGACTTTGGCGAGTGGGACTATCTTTTTTTTATAAATTTAAATATTTTTTTATAGTTGTATATAAATGTTTATATTTTGTGTTAATACTTTCCTCATTATTTAATATAAATTGAATTTCTGAATCAAATTTTTTGTGATTTTCCCATATTGTATATAAAAAATATATAGAACCAATAGACAATAAATAATTAATTATTTTTGTAATTAAATCCAATTCAGAATTAAATGATATAAATATTGGATATAATATTGTGAATATTAATGCAATTAATGATATTGTATTAAATACTTTTTTCATTTTATTATTTTCCTTTCGATTATAATTATTTATAATTTGAAACTTTTTTTTCATAGTAAGTATTTTCCTAAATATTTCTTCTAATTTGTTTTACAACACCAATTATTTCAATTGGTTTGTTTATAATATCGTCATTTGTGAAAAATGTTGCTGAAAATCCAGTTGAATTATTTTCATTTAGTGGAATAACCATAATTCCATTTTCTTGTTTTTTAACTCTTTTAAAAGTAGCATCAAACCCATTTATTTTTATACAGCAATCTTGCCCTGATTCACAAGTACTTGTTTTTTTGAAAATAACAATATCCTTATCGTGATATTCGGGTTCCATACTATCACCATCCAATTTTAAAGCAAAAAATTGATTTCCACCATTTAACCAAGAACGAGGTATTTCTTCAAAATCTACTGCATATTGGTCTTCTATTGCTTCAAAGGGCATTCCTGCTGGAATTCTACCTAATACAGGTATTTTTACACTTTCTTGAATTGGCGTAACTAATTTAGCATTATCAAAATTTAATTCTTCTAATTTTACATCTCCAGATTGGATTAATAAATCGTTAACAGACATATTCATTGCAGAAGCAATTTTTTTTAATGTTTCAACTGTTACTCTTACAGGTTTACCAGTTCTAGGATCAAATCCTTTTTCAATACTATCTAGATGTGTATGACTAATTCCACATTTATCAGCAAATTCTCTTAGTGACATATCGCCTCTATATTTTTTTATAAATTCTCCAATGTAATTCATACAATACACCTCCTTTTTATTGATTGTAATACATACTTTACAACAATTCAATAAAAAATTAAAAATATTTTGTTGTTTATGGTTGACAAAAAGTGAAATGTAGTGTATGATTGACAATAGATAGGAGGTAACAATGAATAATAAGATAAAAGAATTTAGACAAGCACAAGGCTTAAGTCAAGAAGAATTATCAATTAAATCTGGTGTTTCAAGACCAACGATTTCAATGATAGAAACAAATACTTTAGATAATATTGAAAGTAAAACAATGTTAAAACTTGCAAAAGCATTAAATTGTGATATAGGCGATATTTTTTTTAAAGAAAATGTAGTGTTTACACAACGAAAAGAAAACCAGGAGGGATAATGTGGAAGAAAAAGAACTATTAAAAAAGCAATATCTAAATCCAAAGGAATTGCAATTTATATTAAGAATTCCATACAAAACGGCTTTAAGATATGCACACGAAATAAGGGAACAAATGAAAGAAGAAAATTATTTTATACCCGAAACAAGAAATAAGATAGTTTTAACTAAATTAGTAAAAAAGAAATTTGGATTATAGAAGGAGGCGGATCAAAAAATGAGTAAGAAAGATAGATTAGTATATGTATTATTTATAGTTTTCTGTGTTGCTGGATTTATAGGATTATGTATAAATGTAGAACACTTTAACGAAAAAAAAGAATTATCTACACAACCAACCACGATTGAAAGTAGATAATTCAAATTAAATCGTAAATATAAAAAATTTACATTTAGTAATTATAGCAGAAAAACGAACAAAAGTCAAACGGGAGGTAAATAGTGAATGAAAGTTGGATAAAACTCCATAGTAAATTTTTAAATTGGGGATGGTATAAAAATAAAAATACAAAAATACTTTTCATTCATTGTTTATTAAAAGCAAATTGGCAAGATAGATATTTTGAGGGTTTACTAATCCAGAGAGGAAGTTTTGTTACATCATATAAAACATTAAGTGAAGAATTAGATATGACAATTCAAGAAATAAGGACTGCAATAAAACACTTAATTTCAACAGGGGAATTAACACAGAAGCAACATACTAAATTCTCAATAATATCAATAAAAAACTATGAATTATATCAGGCAATTAACACATTTTCTAACAAACAAGCAACAGGCGAGCAACAACAATATAAGAATATAGATAGTTATTATAGTACTTATATAAATAATATAGAGAAAAATTTTCATCGAAGTTTAGGCGATATAGAAAAAGAGGCAGTTAAAAAGTGGATAGAAGAAACTGATGATGTTAGAAAAATAAAATATGCAATTAATGAAACAATTATGAATGGAAAAACTAATTTGAAATATACTGAAGGAATTTTAAAAAATATAAAAAACAAATCATATGATGAACTTTTTACAAAAGAAGAAAATGACGAACTGGAAGAAATATTTGATTATGATTGGTTAGGAGAAGAATAATGAAAGGAATAATAGAAAAGGTAAATGAATGGCTAGATGAAACCATTAAAACAAAAAAAGCATTAAATAAAACCATTAGAGGATTAGAAAATCATATAGATGAAATGCTTGAAAAAATAGAAGATTATAAAACTGCAAAGAATTATGCAGTAAATCAAATGAATAAATATAAAACACAACTATCAGAACTTAATAAAAAGTATTGTGAATTAGAAATAAATAAAAATGAAATCGAAGCAGAATTAAAAAAAGAAATCAGATCATTGAAAAGAGAAAATAAGAAACTTGAAAAAGAATTATGTACAAATGCAATAACTGTGGATTTAAATTCAGACAACCAAGAAAAGTAGATTTAGAAACCTACTATGGAGTTTATTCTACCTTTGGTAATTCGTATGGAGAAATGATTAATTTATGTCCAGAATGCGAAGATAATAATATCACAGAATATGATGAAGAGGAAGAAGAAAAAACAATAGAAGAAAGAGTTTATAACTACTTAGTAGAAAATCATAGGGGTAAAGAAAATTTAATTAAAAATCAAACTTTAAGAGGCAAGTTTCAAGTTGGAAGCGACAAAGCAATGAGAAAGATTATACAAAACATTAGAGAAGACAAAAGTTTTAAGAGAATGGTAGAAAGTGTATCAGGAAAATCAGGAGGTTTTTATATCTGTGAAACAGATGAAGAAATAGAAGAAACAATAAACAATATAAAGCACAGAGCAAATCAAATGTTAAGAATGTGTCATGTGCTTGAATGGAAAAAGGAGTTAGACAAATGACAGGAGAAAAGAATGAAACTAAAATAAGTAAAAATAAAACTGCTAAAGTAAAAACAAAAAGCGGTAATGAATATTCATATACATATGTTGATATTGCACAAATACACGAGTATTTAGAAAGTATAAATGCAAAATATATTCAACAAATAAAAAGAATTGATAATGATGATTATATTATGACAAAAAGATGTTTTGACAATAAATGGGAAGATGAATGGCTACAAGGAAGTAAAGTAGTAGATGCAACTTTATTTGGAACAGATAATCCAGCTCAAAAACAAGGAAGTGCATTGACATATGCAAGAAGATATTCATTGCTTATGGCTTTTGGATTAGCAACAGAAGATGATGATGCACAAAGTTTAAATGTAGAAACAAAAGGAGAAAATATAGATGAACTCGTAAAAAAATATAAATTCACTTTTGGTCAATACAAAGGTTTAACATTTGAAGAAATAGATGATGATGATTATTTACAATATATATCAGGAATAACAAAAGATAAAAAATTAAAAGAAATAATTGATAGATATTTCTTTAATAAAATCACAACTGAGAAGAAAGAAGAAGTACATGATTTTAGTGATATGCCAATTCAAAAAGGGCAAATTCAATTATTAAAATCAGAATTTAAAGATGATATGGAATCTTTAGGTAAAGAAGTAAAGGCTTTAGGGAAAAGTAGATTAAGTGAATTGAACTGCAAGGAAGCGTATGAAATATTGGAAAAAAAAGATAAAGAAAGAGAGGAAGTATTTTAATGAACGAGATAGAAGTTAAAAAATATGAATTACCAAAATTAGAAATAAAAAATTATGATGAAATATTAGAAGAGGCAAAAAAAGATACAGAAAAATATCAAAAATATATAGTAACAAAAGCAACTTTAGATGAAGATACAAAGAAAAGAGCAGAATTAAATAAGACTGCTAAAGCAATAAATGATAGAAGATTAGCAATAGAAAAAGAGATATCACAACCGATAAAAGAATTTAAATCAAAATGTGATGCAATAAAAAATCTTTATGAGGAAAGTTCAAGTTTATTAGATAAACAAATAAAAGTGTTTGAAGAACAAGAAAAGCAATCAAGAAAAGAAAAAATAGAAGTAATATTTAATGAAAATGTAAAAGAATTAGCAAATGTATTATCGTTCGATAGTGTTTTCAACGAAAAATGGTTAAACAAGGGATCTTGGAAAGATGGTAAATTTGCATTGGAAAATGAATTAATCGAAAAAATAGATGTTATTAGAAAAGATTTAATAACAATAGAAAGTTTAAATAGTGAATACGAAATTGAATTAAAAAATGATTATCTAACACATTTTGAGTTAGGCGAAGTAATAAGAAAAAATAATAAACTTCAAGAACAAAAGCAATTATTAAACAAACAAAAAGAAGAAACAAAAGTAATTATAGAAGAACAAAAGCAAGAAGAAATAGAAAAAATGATTGATAATCCAGTAGAGGTAGAAGAAATAGATCCAATAAAAACATACACATTAAAAATTACTGGAACTTTATCACAACAAAAAGCATTAAAAAAATTTTTAGAAACTAATAATATGAAATTTGAAAGGGTTGAATAATATGAAAGATAAAAATAATAAATGGTTTGAATTAAAAGATATTGAATTGGATATGACAAAATATAATGATTTTGAAGAATTAAGAAAACAATTAAGAAAGGCTGATAAATTTAGAAAAGATAGTTATTATCTTGATTATTGTGAAGTAAAAGCAAAATTAAGTTTTTTTGGGAAATTATCAACACCAAATGGTGAAATAGAAACAACATATGATTATCATATAAAAACTAAGTTAGATGACTTTTTAAAAAAAGCACAAATAGATATTTATGAACAAACATTAAATAGTTTGGATCATGCGGTATCAATAAAATTTAGTAGTGGTTCTATTATTAGTAAAATAGTTTTTGGAGATATAGAAAAAGCATATACAGAATTAAAAAAAGTAGTTATAGATAAATTAGCAGAGTATAACGAAAAAGTAGAAAAGTTTAATAAAGAAATAGAAGAATTAAAAGAAAAGGAAAAAGAAAATGAATAATAATTTTATATTTATAGGTAGATTAACAAAATCACCAGAGTTAAGATATACAAGTTCAAATAAAGCAGTAACACAAATAGATTTAGCAGTACAAAATGGAAAAGATGATGTAACATTTGTACCTATTACACTATTTGAAAAAATGGCAGAAAACGTATGCAAATATTGTGAAAAAGGCGATTTAATTGGTTTTCAAGGAAGCGTCAAAAATCACAATTGGGAAGACAACAAAGGTAACAAACACTATGACTATACTTTCATGGCAAATAGAATGAGTTTTTTACAAACTAAAACAAATAATCAACAAGAGCCAAAACAAGCAGAGAATGTCAAAAAATCAACTGATGAACAGATTTATGCTGACTTTGGAGACTCAATTGAGATTAGTGATGACGATATAGCATTCTAGAGGATAAGTTATGATAGGAACACCATTGCAAATAATTCAGTGGTTGTATGGAAAAGAAAAGGACAAGCAATTTGAAATAAAAGAAAAAAGAAAGAAAAGAAGTTTATCACAAAATTCATATGCTTGGCAATTAATCACTGAAATAGGAAATTTAATAGGAAAATCTAAAGAAGAAGTATACTTTGAAATGCTTAAGGCTTATGGACAAGTTAGCGAAATAAGTATGTTATCTTCAATAGATCCAAAAGGCTATTTTAAATATTATCAAATAGTATCCAAAAGGTTATTTAATAATAGAGAATTCACTATATATAGAATTTACAAAGGTAGTAGTGAGTTTGATACAAAGGAAATGACAATCTTTATAGAAGGAATAATACAAGAATGTAAACAATTAGATATTGAAACAATGACACCAAATGAAATAGCAAAATTAAATCTAATTTAGGGGGTAATAAAATGGAAATACCAAAAAAAATAAGAGAACAATTAGATAAATTATATGAAGCAGATGATAATCAAGATTATATAGTTGGATTACAAAATCAATATATACCTAAAAAGGGTAGTGTGTTTGCAATTAGACATTATCATCACATAGATAGAAACAGAAACAACAATGAATTATGGAATTTAGTACCATTAACATATAATCAACACATAATTGAAGTTCATACAAAGAATAATCAAGAAGTAAAAGGTTTAATATATGATTTTATGGTAGAAAGATTTCCAGAACACGAAGAACATTATAAAAAATATTTGATAGAATAAGGAGGTAACAATGTTAAAAGTATATTTAAGCAGTGTAGTAGTTTGGTTTTTGATTGCTATGGCAGAAGGGCTTTTATTTAGAGAACAATTTAGAAAATCAAGAGATATGGTAAGAGAACATTTAAAAACAAAAGATAAAATTGATGGAATTTTTAAAACAATAATGACTCATTTATTAATTAGTTTTGTACCAATAATCAGATGTATATTTTTGATAACAAAAATGTATATGACAGCATGTCCAGAAAAATATATAAAATTGTTAGAGGAAAAATTAAAAGATGAATAAGTATCATAACAAAAAGTGCATTTATAAAGACATGACATTCGATTCAAAAAAAGAAAGAGATTATTATGTAATTCTTGAAATGATGCTTAAAAACAAGCAGATAACAGATTTAAAAACACAAGTAAAATTTGAATTACAACCAAGTTTTAAATTTAAAGGTAAAACAATAAGGTCAATAAATTATATAGCAGATTTTACTTATGTAAAAGATGAAAAACTTATTATTGTTGATACAAAAGGTTATCGTACAGAAGTATATAAATTAAAGAAAAAACTGATGCAATTCAAGGGGTATGACATAAAGGAGATTTGATGAGAGATAAGTTGATAATAGAAAAAATAAAAAATGCTATATGTATACTTGATGATATAGATGATATGATCAGAACACAATCCATAGAACTTCAAAAAGTAGATTATAAATTATCAGATTTATATCATTTAATAGAAAATAACGAATTAAGTGATGAAGCAAGTATAAATGTGGTAAAAGAAATTCATAATTTAAGAAAAGAAAGAAGAAGTTTAAACAATGAACATGATTTAGAATTGGCATATCAAAATCAAAAATCGAAAATGATAGGAAATGATTCTAGACAATTCATTATGGCAGAAATAAATAAAACAAATAAAAGATTAAATAGTGAATATAAAAACAGAGTATATACAGAAGAAGAAATAGAAAAATTGATAAGTCCTAAAAAGAAAAGAGGAAGACCTAGAAAGGAACAATAAATGGAACTAACAATTGAAGAATTAACAAAACTAAAAATAAAAGAACATTTTAAAAATGTGGATAATAAAAAGTACTATAAGGTAACAATAGAAGACTTAATAAATTTAAGTATTAAAGTTATCAAAGTGATGAAGAGGGAGTTATAAGAATGAAAAAAATAGATTATAAAACAATAATACCAATTTTATTAATAGCAATTATTCAAACAGTATTTGCAATAGTAGTAACAAATAAAATTGTTGAATTAGAAAATAAAATAGACAAAATAAAACTTTTAAATGGTATGTTTTACGAAGATTTGCAAAGAACATATGAATTTAAAGAGGAACTAAAATGATTTACATACTAGCATTTATCATAGGTTGCTTGTTAATAAAAATGAGCAACCTAAATAAAATGATAAAAGTATATAAAAATAATTATTTAACTGCATTGCAGATTTTAGGTGAGTATGATCCTAAGTTGAAAGAATATTTAGAGAGGAAGGAATAATTATGGAATTAGAAAATTATGAATTAAATTTAAAATGTTCTTTAGAAAAACTAAAACAATATGGACGTATAAATGGTGGTGGATATTATTCAGTAGAATATGCTGAAGGACATTACATATATTTTTCGCCATACGATGGTAGATTTCTTAGATTAGGCAGTTGGTGTAGTTTTAGTGGTATTGATTACAAAAGTTTATTAGAAGAAAAAATAAAAGTTTTAAAAAGTGCAAGAATTATTAAAAGAAAGGAGAAATAAGAAATATGGATAAAGATTATATAGAAGTTAAAATACCAATATTAGATAGTGTTGATGAAATGAAAGTCGTAAAAACATTTAATCAAGAACAATTATGGTTTGTTTGTGCTATTGCAAAGGCATTTGAAAAGAGTGAACAACAATGTAAAAGGCAAAAAGAAGTTATTGATAGAATTGATAAATATATAAAAGAAAATATTTATTCTTATTATGATAGTAAAGGTGAAAAATGCATTGAAGAAACTGTATTTGAAAGAAGTGCAAACCCTAAAGAATTATTAGATATATTAAAAGAGGTGTCAGAATGAATAAAGAAGATTTATATCCTTTAATAGGTAAATATTTAAATGGTTATAAGATAGTCAAAATAGAAGAAGATCCATTTGTAAAAGGACAAATTAACTTATGGACTGATGAATGGATAACAGAATATTTTGGAGATAAAAGTATAGTCAAATTTTTTATAAGACCAGAGAGTAATTCATCTAAGATATACAAAGAACTAATTGATAAAGAAATATACCAACTAAAAGATAATTGGAATAAGTTAAAAGAATTTATAGTAAAAGAATATTATATGTATTTACCATTAGAAGCAAATGCAAAGTCTATAACAATTCTTATAGATAAAATGCAAGAACTAGAGCAAGGAAGTGATAGTAATGAATAAAGAAATAATATCAAAAATAAAAGAAATGGCATATGAAAATGTTAATAAAAAATTAGAAGAAGAGAAAAAAGAAACAGAACGTAAAATAAATAGTGAATTGGAAATAGTTGAAGAAACATTAAAATATATTAAGAATAAATTAATATTTAAAAAAGTTGGGGATAATTGGAAACACGAGTATGTTTTAGTTACAGAAGAAATGTTTTTTGAAGATTATAGTAGTGAACCAAAAAATTATTGGAATAAAGGAATTGAAATTAGGCGCGAAAGAGAAAAAAAGTGGGATTATTTTATAAAAGTTAATGGAGAATATTATTATGATGTTAGATACATTATAGCAAACTATGAAGAAGATTTTGATGTTTTAGATAAAAGATTGAATAGATTAAGAGAAGATTTTTCAAACATAGAAGAAGTAAAAAAAGGTTTGTTAGAGCAAGAAGTGAAAATAAAAGAATTATTGGAACAATATCAAAAAATAGAAATAATAGAAGGAGATAGTAATGAAATTTAATATAGTACCAAAATATAAAAAGAAAGTATCAGTTGCAGATATAAAACAATATTTAGTTGATGAATTTGATAATAACAGAAAATTACAAAATAGTGTTTATCAATTACAAGATGAACTAAAAAAAGCAAAGGAATATGAAGTTAAATATAATTTATCTTTAACAACATTAGAAGAATTTAAAAATAGAGTCACTGATGTTAAAGATAGAAATGAACAATTAGAGAAACAAATTAAAGCACTTCAAGAAACAATAAAACAAAATGAATATAAAATTAGTGATTTAAAATTAGAAAATAAAAAGATGGAAAAACACATAAATAATATTGAAAAAGATATAAAAAAAGAAATTATTAATGGATTTAAAGAAAAAGTAAAAGAATTAAAAGGGCATTTAAAGAAAGATGATATTTTAAAATTATTTAAGTAGGTGATTAAATGAAAATAACAATGTATGAATTATTAGGATTAGTTAAAGATGGTAAAGCACCTAAAAAAATAAAATATGACGGTACAATATATGAATATAGTGAAAATGATGATTTTTATTATTGGGAAGGATTATCTTTATATAGAGAATTTGCAACGAATGGCAATTGTTTAGATAATGAAGTAGAAATAATTGAAGAGCCAAAGAAGATAGAATATCCTATTTTGCACAAAACTGCTCCAAGTGAAACAACAGGAGACCAAATGCCTAACTGGAGAAACTTAATAGACTGTAATTTCGAATATTTAAATAAAACAATTTGCCAACTAATAGATGAAATTAACAATTTAAAGGAGAAATAATGAAATGAAACTACAAAACATTAGAGAAATGAACGATAGAGAACTTTATACTTTTATAAACAATATTTCTAATAACAATGGTCGTATTTGTTGCAAATGTGGGAAGATAGTTTACCGAGAAAATAGAATAACTATTTTAAGAAATGTTGATGTGGCAACAAAAAAGATATGTTGTTTATGTAAAGAATGTTATGTTGATTTGTTAGATTGGTTAGGCGTAAATGATTGTGAGTAAGGAGGTTGGTTAAATGAAATTTAAAATGAATGATAAAGAATATACTTACGACATTGATAAATACACGATAGGTGTAGATGAAAATGGAGAAGATGGGATTGGCTTAACTGTTGCAAAAGTAGAAAATGGTGAGATTCGTTTTTTAGGTAATTGCTACGGTGAAAATGCTAGATGCCTAGATTTATTAATAAAGGAAAATCAAGAATTAAAAAAACAACTTGAAGAATATCAAAAAGATATAAAAGATTTAGATAATCAAAACAAAAGAGCATTTGAAAATATGCAGTTAAATCAATTAAAAGTATGTAATATGATAAAACAACAAAAAGAGTTTATAAAATGGTTAGAGAATGGAATAGAAAAAGTTAAAAATACTGAATTTCTTGATGAAAGAATACAAAGAGCAGGATTAATAGCATATAATAGATGTTTACAAAAATACAAAAGTATAATAGGAGTATCAGATGAAAATAAAAGGAATTGAAGTAGAACAACCAAAAGAATTAAAAACTATTATATATCAATGTCCTTATTGTTCTAAAAAATTTATAAACAAAAATAGTTATTATACTCATATTGGTAAAAATTATTGTTGGCATTTTGATATGCGTTTTACAAGAACAAAGAAATTATATGAAGAAAATAAAATAACAATGCAACAATATTATGAATGGTGTTACGAGAATGGTTGTTTAGAATACTTAAACTTAGATGAAAAAACAATATCAAAATTAGGTAATGATTTTTTTAATAAAATTAGTTCAATGTATTCTGAAGAAGATTATTAAGATTAGGAGATGATAAATAATGAGAAATTTTCAAGAAATTGCGGATAAAATAATAAAAGTAATTGATGAAGAATGTGATTTCAATGAAGAAAGAATAGCAAATATTATAGAGCAAATAGAAAAAATTAAAAATAGTAATAGATATAAAGCACCTGAACTTCAATATATGAGTTGGAATGAATTAGCATATGTATTGTCACAAAATTTTGTTCCTAGCAATTCAAAATGGGAAACAAAAATAATGATTATATTTAATGATTTAAGTGGTGATGTAGATGATTATTATGATAAATTAGGAGATGATAAATAATGAATATAATGCAATGCAATAATAAATTATTTATTGATGGAAAAGAAGTAAAACAGCCAAAATCAGTATTCTTTAAAAATTGTGTTTGTACAGTTAATAATAAGATATATGTTAATGGTAAAGAACAAATTAAAGGCAAGTGGAAATATACTATAAAATCTATATTTCACACTTTGTTTTAGGAGGTAAATAATGAAAATAATTAAAAAAGGAACTAAAACACCACCAGATAAAATTGTTTATATAACAAAATGTAAAACTTGTGGTTGTAAATTTACTTATATGGAAGAAGATGTAATGTTGAGTTGGTTTATGGAAAATTATTTAAAATGTCCACAATGTTCATATAAAGTTTCAATGCCGACTTTCAAGAAAAAATACAAATAAGTTATAAAATAAAGGAGAGCAGATAATGATAAAGAAAGAAATATATCCTAAAACAAAAAGAGTAAGTTGTATGGGAGATAAAGTTGAATTAACAGAAAAATTAGATGGGAGTAATTTAGTAATATTCAAAAAGAATGATGAATTATATATAGCCCAAAGAAATAATATATTTAAAATAAATGAGTTAGAAGAAAACAAAGATAAATTATATAAAGGTTTATTACAATGGATTAATGATAATAGAGAATCATTTGAAGATTTACATAATGATAGTGCAGTATGTGGAGAATGGATAGGTATGGGACAAATAAAATATCCCATTGATGAATTTGATAAGAGATATTATATGTTTGCAAAAGCAAATATGGATGATGAATTTAATTTATATAACTTAATTTATGATCATAATTTGTTTATATATCCATTTCAAAGTCAAGAAATACCTAAATGTATGGGAATAGTACCAGTAGTAACAGAATTAAATATTATTCCAACAAAGGAACATTTAGATAGTATATATGAAAAGTATTGTAAATCAGTGAATCGAAATGTTGAGGGGTTTGTAGTAAATTATAAAAATATAATTACAAAATATGTAAGAATGAAAAATGGACAATTAAGAGAACATTTTGATCGTGGTGAATAATATGACCGAAGAAGAAAAGAAATTAAGGGACGAACTTATAGAATTAAAGATTAAATATAAAAAATTAAAACAAAGATATGAAAAAGTATCAGATGAATTATTAAAATATATTGTTAAGTATGGGAGGATAAAAAGTGGAAGAAATTAAATTTACCATTAAAGAAGCAAATAATGAAATAAATAGATTAACAAATTTATTAAATTTATACATAGATAGAAAGAATTTACTTTTTAATGAAACACAACCAAAAGTAGCAGATCCAAATACTGATAGAGTAGATGGTAGTATGACAAGAGAAGAAAAGTTTTTCAAGTATGTCTATAAATGTGAAAATGAAGACATCGAATGGTGGATAGAAAAATTAAACATTTACATAATAGCATTAAATAACTATGTAGAAGCAGAATTAAAGCGTATAGGTGAGTATGAACCATTGAAAGCAAAAATAATCAAATTAAGAGAAGAAAAAGGAATGAAATGGGATGACATTGCAGAAGCAACACATTACTGCAGGAGACAATGTATAAATATATATAAAAATTATACAGGTAAAAGAAATGTTGAAGATTGCACACCAATTGCACTATTAAAATGATAAAATAGTATCATGGGAATAATATAAAATAATCCCATTATAACTCCTTTAAATAGAGCACTTAAAGGCTCTATAGAGATAATATAGGATTATGTTGTCTCTATAGTGTCCTTAAGACACATTCCCCTGACTATGTGCTACTTTATAGGTAGCATATTGAGTAAATATATAAAAAGTCGCATGTTGGCAGTTAAAGGTTAATATGACTTATAATTCACTAGAACACGAAGTACAAGTGATGTGAAATCTGCCAAGAGAGTTTAGTTGAGTATTGCAAACAAAACACTAATAAAATCCTTTATATTTACTTGATATGGTGTCTATAAATATGTACTCAAAAATCTTTGGATAATGAGTTCCTAGCGGATGCGTCTTTATAGGTTAAGGCACTATTTACTTTGAAGCATTTAGTTAATATTAAATGGATTAGTAGAAGTAAATTTGCTATACGAATTTCGAGGGAATAAGATAGCAAATATCACTATCTACTAGAGATAGTTTAGAGTAGATATTAAAATAGTTCAGTAAAACCTTTAAATGAGTACTATTGTATTTATTACATTTGGAAAGTTAGAACTGAGAGGGAAGAAATATTAGTTCGAGTGCACTATAACTAATGTTTTAAAAGGTTATATCTATTCTAAAGTATTTATTAGTAGGTAGTGTACTGATGATATAGGTAGATAGAAAGTAGGGAGATATTATGATATTAAAGATATGTAGACAAAAGCAAAATGAAAATAGTACGGAAGGCAAACTAATAACTGAAATTTATAGTGGTGATAAATATAAGGAAATAGGAGGAATGGCAGAAATAGGAGATATTGTAGGTATTCCACTTACTGATTATGATATGTCAAATCCTATATCAAATGAAATAGAACATTATAAGATATTAAATGTTTATTTAATGAATAATGAAGGAAAAACTATAGAAAAATTGATTTAAAAATTTTATCTATATCATTAGTACAGTATCTATTAATACAACCAAATAAGGTTGTTTTTTTATTGAGGAAAAAATATGAAGAAGAAAAAGGAAAACTTAAAATTATGCATGATATACCACTGTAAAGAATGTCCTAGAAGTAAAAAGTGTGAAGAGGAGGAGAAAAACTATGAAAGAAGAAAAAATGAACAACAAACAAATCACATTTTGTCAAGAATATGTTAAAAATGGATTAAATGGGACACAAGCATATTTAAAAGCATATAAGACTTGTAAGAAAGAAGATACAGCGAAAGTAAATGCTAGTAGATTGCTAACAAATGCTAACATACAAAATTATATACAAGAATTACAAGAAAAAATAGAAGATGAAACAATAATGACTGCTAAAGAGCGCATGAAATGGTTATCAGAAGTAATAAAAGATATACAAAGAGAAGAAATAAAAATAAAATTACCAGATGGTAGTGATGAAATATTATATATGAAAAATGCAGATTTAAATACAAAACTAAAAGCAATAGATACTTTAAATAAAATGACTGGAGAATATAAAACTATTCTAGATGGTAAAGTAGATATTAAAAAGTTAGAAGATTTATTATGAAGTACACAGCAGATTATTTAATAAATAAAAGAAAAGAAAAATGGGAAGAACTTCATGACATAGATTATGATAAGCAATTAAGAGAAGCAATAGCAAATCAATTATACAATGATATAGATTTATTAAATGAAGTAAAAAAGAATCCAGAAAAATTAATAGAATTAGTATTCATAGTTGTAGATAAGGATCAAACAACAAAACCATTTTTTTTAAATGATGTACAAAAAGAGTTTATCAATATATTAAATAAAGCAAAAGAAGATTATGAAAAAGGATTAATAACAAACATATCTATTTTGATATTAAAAGGTAGGCAACAAGGATTTACAACTGTTGTAACTGCATATCAATTATCCTGTAGTTTGTTAAATAGAAACTTTCAAGGATTTACATTAGCAGATAAGAGTGATAATTCAGAGGCTATATTTCAAAATAAAGCAAAATATCCGTACTCACAACTTCCAGACATATTAAAACCTACTGAAAAGTTTAATAATAGAAAACAATTATTATTCGAAAAGATTAATAGTAGTTGGGCAGTTGATACTGCAACAAAAGATGTAGGTCGTTCAAGAACAATAAATTTCTTTCACGGATCCGAATGTGCATTTTGGAAAGATGGTATAGCACCTATTCAGGCAGCGCTTGGAGAAGCATTTACAAAGAATTGTATAAAAATATATGAATCAACTGCAAATGGCTTCAATGATTACCAGACTATGTGGGAAAGTAACGAGCATATAAATTGTTTCTTTGAGTGGTGGAGAACAAAAGAATATGTATTGAATTTTGAAAGTGAGGATATACATAATGAATTTATAAATAATATTGATACAAAAAGTGACTGGATATATACAAGATTAAAATGGCTAAAAGATGATGTTAAACTAAATGATAATCAACTTTATTGGTATTACAAAAAATATAAAGGATATATAGATAAAGATTTAATTAAACAAGAATATCCGTGTGCACCAGAAGAAGCATTTTTACTATCAGGACAACCTGCTTTTGATAGTGAGGCAATATTAAGTAGATTAAAAAGAATACCAAAACCATTGAAAGTTGGTTACTTTATATATGATTATAATGATGATTTACCTAAAGATAAAAAAATGTCAAACATAAAATGGGTTAATGATAGAAATGGTTATATAAGAATATATCAATTACCAAATAGTCCAACAATGACAAAATATTGTATTGGTGGTGACACTGCAGGTGATGGTAGTGACTATTTCACTGCTCATGTATTAGATGCAAAAACAGGAATACAAGTAGCAAATTTTAAAAATGAATTTGATTCAGATTTGTATGCAAAGCAAATGTATTGTTTAGGAAAATATTATAAGAATGCATTAATTTGTATAGAAACGAACTTTGATAGTTATCCGACAATGGAACTAGAAAGATTAGGTTATACAAATATGTATATAAGAGAAAAGATGGATGAATATACTGGAAAACTTGAAAAGAAATATGGTTTTAGAACAACACAAATAACAAGACCAGTTATTATATCCAGATTAAAAGAAATAGTAAGAGATGATACTGATTCAATAAATGATGAAGATACATTAAGAGAACTATTAACAATAGTAAAAAATGAAAAAGGAAGAATTGAAGCCCCAGAAGGAAAACACGATGATCAAATGATGGGACTTGCGATTGCACATCAATCAAGAGAACAAGTTATATTCAATGAAGAACCATTAACACCATATTCAGAATTCAATTGGGGTAAAAAAGAAGAAGTGAAAGAAGATTATGGAGAAGAAATAAAAATTATTTAGGAGGTATATTATGAAGAAAAAAGTATATAGAGAAAAATATGGAAAAATAGAAGAACCAAAAAAAGAAATAAAGAAAAATAAAAAAGGAGAAAAATAATGGAAGCAATTATTTTACTAATAGTAAGCATATCAAACATAATATGCTTTTTTTTAGGTGCAAAAATTGGACAAAGAGTTGTAAATAATCAACCTGTAAGAATAATTGACAAGTCACCTATTGAATCGATTAGAGAAAAACAAGATAGCAAAGAGTTAAAAAAGCAACAAGAAATAGATGACGTTATTAAGCATAACATTGATGTTTATGATGGTACATCATTAGGGCAAAAAGATATACCGAGGTGAGATAAATGGATTTAGAAGAATTAAAAGTTACTGATGAATGGACTTTATTTGAAAAAGGTAAAAGTTTCATGCGAAGAATGAATATGTTTACTGATACAGATAAAAACTACCGTATGTATTCGGGTAACCAGTGGGAAGGTGCTAAAATTGAGGGAATAGAACAGGCACAATACAATTTCATTGAAACAATTGTAAATTATAAAGTAAGCACTATAAATCAAAATCTTTGGGGAATTAATTATTCAAGTGAAAACTTTGAGGATAGAGAATTCAGAAAAACGGCAGAAGAAACTTGCAAACTATTAAATAAAAAAGCAAGCAAAGTATGGGAAAAAGATTCAATGGATTTCAAGGTTAGAGAAGTATCTGAAGATAGTGCAGTCAATGATGAAGGTGTTATGTATGTTAATTATGATATTGATACACAAGAACCATTAAATGAAATAATAAACAAAACTGATATACAATATGGCAATGAAAATTCAAGTGACATTCAATCTCAACCATACATAATAATAAGTCAAAGAAAATCAGTGATAGAAATACAAAATTTAGCAAGAAAAGAAGGAGTATCAGAAGAACAAATCAAAAATATTGAAGGTGATAGTGATTATTTTGAAGAGGCTGGAGAATCTGCTAAATATGAAAAAGATAATAAATGTACATTAATCACTAAAATGTGGAAAGAAGAAGGAAAAGTTAAATTTGTTAAATCAACAAAATACGTTGTTGTAAAGAAAGAATCAAATTCAGGACTTTCTTTATATCCAGTAGCACATTATCCTTGGAAATCAAAAAAAGGAAGCGCTAGAGGTGAAGGAGAAGTAAGATACCTAATACCTAACCAATTGGAATTAAATAAAACACTAGCAAGAATGTTATTAAGCGTTAAGCAAAATGCTTATCCAACAAAAGTAGTAGCGATTGATAAAATATCAAATCCAAATGCTATTAATCAAGTTGGTGGAACAATAAAGGCAAGAGGACAAAGTGTTGATGATGTTAATAAAGTATTTACAACAATAGCACCAGCACAAATGAGTACTGATGTATCAAAAACAATAAATGATTTAATAAGTATAACAAGAGAATTAAAAAATTCATCTGATATCGCAACTGGTGGTGTTAATCCGACAGAAGCATCAGGTAAAGCAATATTGGCGGTACAACAAGCATCACAACAACCTATGACTAAACAATTAACAGGACTAAAAATGTTTATTGAAGATTTAGCAAGAATATGGCTTGATATGTGGGTTACTTATTCGCAAGATGGAATGAAACTAGAAGAAGAGAAAACAGACCCTACAACTGGAGAAGAATATGTTGAACTTGTCGATATACCTTCATCAGTATTAGAAAATTTAAAAGGCACTGTAAAAGTGGATATAACACCAAAAAGTTCATATGATAAATATGCTAGAGAATTAACTCTTGAAAACTTTTTAAAAGCAGGGTACTTTAATCCACAAAAATTGGGAGAATTAAAAGTATATGCAAAAATATTACCAGATGATGCTATTGCTCCAAAACAGGACATTTTAAAAGCAATAGAAATTGAAGAAGAAGAACAAAGAAAGATTGCTAAAATAAATGCTCAAGCACAAATAATGCAACAAAGGGCAAGTCAATTCATCAATGGTGATGTAGAACAACAAGCATCACAAATAGCAGATGCACAAAATATGGAAGAAACACCTATTCAGTAGGTGTTTTTATATGCTCCAAGCATTTATGAGGGTAAAAGATATGGAAATATGAGAAGCAAACTCAAAAAAATAGGGAGGATTTTATTATGGAAAATAATGAAGAACTTGTATTAGAAGATAATACTGAAAACGTTGAAGAACAAACAACAGAAGAAATAGTTGATGGTAATGGTGATACCTCTGAAGAAATAGTCGAAGAAGAAAAAGCACCAGTAAAAACTTACACTGATGAAGAAGTAAATGAGATTGTGAAGAAAAAATTATATCGAAAAGAAACTAAAATCAGAGAAGAGTATGAAAAAAAATATGGAAAGGTTGAAGAACTTTTAAAAGCAGGTTTAGAAACTGATTCATTTGATGATGCAGTAGATAGTTTGCAATCTTTTTATGAGAAGAAAGGTATTAAAGTAAATACACCTAAATACTCAAAAAGAGAAGAAGAATTATTAGCAAATGCAGAAGCGGAGGATATTATTTCTGGAGGATTTGATGAAATTTCTGAAGAAACTGATAGACTTGCAAAATTAATTGAAAACGGAACAGCAACCGAAAGAGATAAAACAATCTTTACTAAAATTGCTGAAGAAAGAAAAAGACAAATAGGAATAAAAGAACTTGCGTCAATTGGAGTAAAAGCAGAAGCATTAAATGATTCTGAATTTATAAAATTTGAAAAGAACTTAAATCCTAGTATGTCAATAAAAGATAAATACGAAATGTATTTACAATTTAAACCTAAGCCAGAGGTTGAAACAATAGGAAGTATGAAGAATGAATCTAATGATAAAGAACAAGTAAAGGAATTTTATACTTTTGATGAAGCATCTAAATTTACTAAAGAGGATTTAGATAAAAATCCAGAGTTAATGAAAGCAATTGAACGTTCAATGATGAAATGGTAAAACTTCCTAAAATAAGAAAGGAAAGTGATAAAAATGGCAGTAAAAAACTTTATTCAAACTATATGGTCTAAAAAAATTCAAGATAGTTTGGAAATGAAAACAAAATTAGTTGATTATTGTACAAGAGACTACGAGGGAGATTGTAAATTTGCTAAAACAGTTGTTATTCTAGGAGTAGGAGATCCAACAATTAGTGGATATCATGGCGAAGTAGATTATGAAGATATGGCAGACAAAGGACAAAACCTTGTTATTGATTTTGCTGAATACTTTGCATTTAATGTTAAAGATATTGATAAAGCACAATCAGTACCAGGTCTACCAGAAAAATACCAAGAAAAATCAAGTAATAGATTAGCACAAAGAAGAGATATTAACATAGGAAGATTAGTAGCAGGTAAATGTATAAGTACTATTGATGAAGAAAGTGCTACATATACAAAAACAACTGATACAGATGTTAAAACATTTAAAGACTACTTTATTGCTAAAACAAATTCAAATGGAGATACATACTATAAAAGAGTTGCAAAACCAACAAAAGATGGTTTAACTAACTACTTTGAAATTACAAAAGGAAATTATAAGGAAGGTGCTACAAACATTACAACTGCAACTGCTAAAACACAAGCAGGAATAAAAACTGCAATTGATGATGCTTTTGTAGCATTAAACTTAAGAAATTGTGATTTTGGTATAAGAGTAGAAATTGACCCTGCAACTTATTCAACATTTAAGAATAATATAATAGAATTATCAACAAATAATCCTGAATTAATTCGTAAAGGTATTGTAGGTATGTATAATAATGCAGAAGTAGTTATGTCTAATGCTATTTACAATGATGGTACAAATAAATATTGTATGCTTCGTACAAAGAATGCAATTGCTTTCGCTGGACAAATTAATGAAGTAGAAGCATTAAGACGTGAAGGCGCTTTCGCTGATGGCGTTCGTGGACTTGATACATATGGTATAAAAATAATCGCTCAAGATGAATTACAAGCAGTAAAAATCCCAGCCTAATAATTAACTAAAATAAAGGCTATTAAGCCTTTTTATATGTCTATAGTAGTATTGAATGGTGCAACTCCATTAATAGGCAGAAGTGAGAGGAAAATATGAAATATTATGTTTTAAGACCAGATTTAACACCATACGAAGGAATGGTAGTTAGCAAAGAAAGTAAATTTGATTATAAAAATGAGAAAGTAGAACAAAAATTAGAAAATTTAAAATTAACAACAAAACAAGAAATTGTAACAGATAAATACACAACAAAGAGTGAACTAACAATAAATTTAGAAGAAGGTGAAATTCTCTTATTTGAGGGAGAAAATAGAGGCTGGTTTTTACCAGCACAACCAATAGGAACAATAGAAACTGCTATAAACGATTATAAAGGATTAGCAGAAGCATTGGATGGTGAAGATTATGACATTAGAGGAAATGAAAATTAAAACATATTCTTTAATAGAAGAATATAATGAAGATTCGGATGATTTAACTGAAGATAATGATTTGGCAACTAAAATGAATAGTGTAATAAATCAAATTCAAAATGAAATATGCAGATATAAAAAAATTAATGCATTAATCACAAAAGAAGTAAAAAAAGATGATATAATGACACTTACAGATATAGATGAGGACATTTATCAATTAAATATAATAAAAGATGTAGATTATGAACAATTAGGTGATACTATAATTTTTAATGAAGATGGAACGGCAAAAATACTTTATTATAAATATCCAACACAAATAAATAATGATACACCTGATAATTATAAATTTGAACTTACAAATGATGCACTTGAAATAATGCCGTATGGTATAGCAGGTGATTTGCTTAAAAGTGATGTTTCAAGCAATTATGGACAAATTTATTCAAAAAGATATGAGTCAATGCTACAAGGTCTAGACCCAAGAAATACAATGAGTAGTTTTTTTATTGATGGTGGTATAAATGTCTAGTACTCAAATAAGTGGAAGTTTAATAACAAGAAATTATAAAAACTTTAAAGGTGTAGATTTTAGTAATAGAAAAGATGAAGTATCTTTGTATAGAAGTCCAGATGCTTTAAATGTATGGAGAAATTATAGTGGTTCAAATGGAAGATGTATAGAAACAAGACCAACATTAGAATTATTGAGTGAATTTGATAATACTATATTTGGCATCTTTTTTTATGAAATAAATCAAGAAAGTCATATGATTGTCCATTGTGGAACTAAATTATATGATGTTTATAAGGAAGAAAAGAAAGTTATATTTGAAGGAATGAATCCAATAAAATCACAATCTTTTGTATATAGTAATATATTCTTTTTAAAAGATGGAATAAATTATTTAGAATATAATGGAGAAACTTGTAAAAAGGTAATAGGTTATATACCTACAACAACAATAAGTAGAAATCCATTAGGTGGAGGTACAACATACGAAGACATAAATTTATTAAGTGATTATAGAAAAAATAGTTTTTGTGCTGATGGTAAAGAAACAAAATATTATTTAGATGTTGAAACTTTTGATGGAGATTATGCACCAGTTGTAACAATAAATGGAAAAAATACAACAGCATTTAAAAGTTATCCAGCAGAAGGTTATATAGAATTTACAACTGCACCGGAGAAACCTTTAACAGATGGAAAAGATAATGTAATAATTCAATTTAAAAAACATGTAAGTGGTTATGCTAATAGAATAAATAAATGTACTTTATTAGAAGTATTTGATAACAGAATATTTTTTAGTGGTAATCAAGATTATCCAAGTACTATTTTTCATAGTAGTTTAAATAATCCAAGATATATAAGCGATTTAGATTATTATAATGAAGGATTAGATATAGCATCAGTAAAAGCAATGATAAGCGGTAACAATGCATTATGGGTTTTAAAAGAACCGTCACAAGCAAATACAACAATTTATTATCATAATCCGACGATAGACAGTGAGTATGGAAAAACATATCCTTCATCACATTCATCAATAAGTATAGGTTGTGTTTCAACAGGAATAAATTTTAATGATGATATTGTATTCTTCAGTGATAGAGGAATGGAAGGAATAAGTTCAGATGTAACATCTGAACAAGTAGTAAGACATAGAAGTAGTTTAATAGATTCTAGATTATTAAGAGAAAAAAATTATAAAGATTTACAATTAATTGAATTTCAAGGTTATTTACTTGTTATAGTCAATAATAAAATCTATTTAGCAGATAGTAGAGAAAAATGTCAGATTAATGACCATATCGAATATGAATGGTTTTATTGGGAAATGGAAGGTAATATTACATATGCTCAAGTAAAAGACAATATATTATATTTATGTTTGGATAATAAAGTTTATTCATTAACTAAAACAGATAATTTAAACTCATATTGGACAACACCAGAAGATGAATTTAATTATCCACAATATCAAAAAACTACTAATAAAAAAGGTTGTGTTGTTGATATTGAAGGAGATATAACTATATCAACAAAAATAAACAACGGAGTATTTGAAAAAATAAACGATTATAAAAATACCAAAGGATTTATAGTAGCAAGAATAAAAAAGAAAAAATGGAAAAGCATACAATTAAAATTTAGTTCAAAAACTAGATTTTTTCTTTATTCAGGAACTTTAGAATCCTACATAGGAAGTTATGTAAAGAGGTGATAACAAATGAATATTGATTATAATGATCAAAGATTTAAGCAAGTAGAATCAGAGAAGCAATCAGCATTAGATAATGCAAATAATACTTATAATACTATGATAAATAATTCAGATAAGTATTATCAAGACCAGATTCAAGCTTCAAAAGATTATGCAACTAAGCAACAAGAAATACAACAGGCTAATACTGATTTTGCAATTGAAAAAATAGAACAACAAAAAGAGCAAACAGAAAAAGACTATACAAAAGAACAAAAAGGTGCATATGCGGATTATCAAAAACAAACGAATGATTATGGTGTAAATGCAGAACAAATGGCAAGTTCAGGGTTATCAAATAGTGGATATAGTGAAAGTTCAAAAGTAAGTATGTATAATACATATCAAAATAGAGTAGCAATTGCAAGAGATAGTTTTGATAGGTCTATATTAAATTATAACAATGGAATAAAAGATGCTCAACTTCAAAATAATAGTGCTTTGGCAGAGATAGCATATAATGCTTTGCAAAAACAATTAGAATTAGGACTTCAAGGTTTTCAATACAAAAATTCTTTATTAGAAAGCCAATTAAATACACAACAAACAATAGAAAATACTTATCAAAATAAATGGCAAGCAGTATTAGACCAAATGAATAAAGATAGAGAATTCCAAGAATCAGTAAGACAATATAATGAAAGTTTAGCATTTCAAAAACAACAAGAAGCAAATTCCCAAGCGAGATGGAATGCACAATATGGTTCATCTAGTAATTATGAATTGACAGATGGAAGTGGTTCATCTGGTAGTTCGTATGGATATTTTAGTAATGGATATCAACCAAAAGGAATTGATGGCTATGGAGCAGTATCTAAAACAGGTAAAACAATAATGGTAACAAATACAAAAACAGGTAATGTTAATACGCAAAATGTATGGAAAACACCAGATGGTACACAATGGTATTGGGAAGGTGGTTCTAGAACTTATAAAAAATATAATGGCAAATCTAAAGTTGTATAGTGAGGCGATATAATGGCTAAAAAAAAGAAAAAGAATGCAACCTTAACTGGAGCATTAGGAAGTTATTTAGAAGAAAAATTCGGCAATAAAGAAGAAAAGAAAACAACATCTAAAGTTACTACAGATGAAAATGGTAATGTAACAATAAATAATAGTCCTAAAAAAGAAAGAGAAGGGATTTTAGTAACTGGTGTTAAAAAAACAATAAGTGGCAAAAGTTCTATTCCAAGTAAAATTTTAGGTTTAGCAACAAACGGAATTGGTGAAGTAATTTATAATACTGTTGAAGCAGGAATAAATGAATCTAAAAACAAAAAAGTAGAACAAACTGTTGACACTATAAAAAAAGATTCTGATACTGCATATAATAAGTTAAAAGATTATAAAAAGGAGAATAATATTAATCTTTTTAATGAAAATAGTAAAAGAGTACAAAATGATGAAAAATATCAAGGACTTTTAAAAGAAGCACAAGAAAAAACAACAACTTTAGAAAAAGAAAGAACAAATAGAAATTCAGAAATTATAAAAGATGCAGTAAAAGAAAAATCAGGTACTTTGTCAGGTGGAATAATAAAAACAGGTACAACATTAGCAGGTGGGTTTGAAACAGGAATCGGAGGAATAGAAAGTACTACGAAAAAAATATTAGGACAAACACCATCTTTAGATGATCAAGAAATAAAATATAATATGTTTAGCGATGTTGCACAAAACAATATTAACACAACAAAAAATCCTGTTGGAAGAGCAGGATTGGAAATGACATATTCTATTGGGCAAATGTTACCACAGATGATGACTGGAAACTCCGCAGGAGCACTTGCTACTGGATTTGCTAACTACGGCGGTAGTGCATATAATGAAGCAAAAAAAGATGGTGCTACAGAAGAACAAGCAACAAAATATGGTATTGTTTCTGGAACACTTGAAATGGCAATGGAAAAAGCACTTGGTGGTTTTGAAAGTGTATATGGTAAAAGTGCATTAGGAAAATCAACAAATAAATTAACTTCAAAAGTATTAGATAAATTTGTTAAAAATAAAGCATTAAGAAAAACACTAACAAGTATGAAAGGTGAGTTTACTGAAGAATATTTACAAGAATTTTTAGGACCAATAGTTGAAGAAGCATTATTAGAAAAAGATAATGGTGTAGGAATAAAAAATTCTAAAAATGCAAAAGAACTTGCTAGTAATATAGCATCGTACACTGCTAAAAATTTCTTTAGTACTCAAAATCTTTATGCTGGTACTTTAGGAGCAGTAACATCAGGTGTTATGGAAGGGTCACAAAATATTGCAAGAAATCGATGGGCTAAACAAACAGGTCGAGATTTTGATACTGGATATACTCAAAATGAACAAAAAGTAATTGATGAGATAGTTAACAAGGAAACAACTAAAAAATCAAGAGAACAGGCAATAAATACTGAAATAGAGAATGCTATAAAAGAACAAGAACAAAATTTTTCTATTTCAGAAGAAAATAAAAATAAAATAGCAGAAAGAATAAAAAAAGAATATGAAAATAAAGATATTGACTTATCTAATACAAAATTATCAGATAAAGAAATAAAATCAATTAGAAAGTCAGTTGAAAAAAGTTTACAGGAAGGTACAATTGATGCTGATGAAATATCCAATATTTTAGGTAATGACGCAGATATAAGTAAAGATGATTTATTACATAGAAGTTTTTACGAAAAATCACAAAAAAGTGTAAATTATCAATATGAAGAAAATAAAACAGATAGTGATATTACTAAAGCACTAAAAGAAAGTGCTAGTAAAGTTATGAATAATACAACAAAATCAAGAAACTTTGTAGAAAATGTAAATAAAATTGCTCAGGAAAGAGGCACAAGATATGAATTTGTTAATAATGAACAATTAGAAAAAATGGGATATGAAGTAAAAGGAAAAGATATTAATGGTTTAGTTGGTAAAGATTTACAAGGTAATGAAAAAATATTAATAAATATAGATTCAAAACAAGCATTAAATAAAATTGTAGGACACGAAACAACACACTTATTAGAAGGTACAGAAGAATATACTTTATTACAAAATGCAGTTAAAGAATATGCAAAATCAAAAGGAGATTATGATCATAGGATTAAATCTACTGAAAAATTGTATTCAGGATTAGATGCAAATATAGAAAATGAGGTTACTTCTGACTTAGTTGGAGAATATATATTTAATGATGAAGAATTTATAAAAAAACTTTCAACATCACAACCTAACGTTTTTACTAAAATATATGATTATGTTAAACATTTATATAATACAGTAACTGCTGGTAGTCAAGAAGCAAGAGATTTAGAAAAAGTTAAATATAGATTTGAACAAGCATATAAAGAAAATGTAAAAGGTAAGACATCAGAGAAAACTAAATATTCTTTAATAGGAACAAATGGTGTAGAGAATTTAAAAGATAGTTATCCAGAAAGTTATAAAAAATTAACTGAATCACTTGAAGATGCAAAAGAACTTGATATTAAAAATATTCAAAATGAAAAAATATGGCTTAAAACAGGTTGGTTTAAAGATAGAAATGGTCAATGGAAATTTGAAGTATCTGATAAAAATATGAGTTTAAAAGATAATTTGAATATACAAGAAAATACAGAATATAAATTATCTGATTTGATAGAACACGATTCATTGTTTAGGTTATATCCAGAACTTAAAAATCAAAAAGTTAGATTTAAAAATTATGCTTCTGATTCTACAAATGGTTCTTATAATAAAATAGATGATATTATTTCAATAAATAATAAACTTATTGGTAGTAATCAAAATATTGAGGGTACTTTAATTCACGAAATACAACATAAAATTCAAAATATAGAAAATTTTGAAAATGGAAGCAATACAAAATATAGTAGATTAAAATATTACAATAGTTTAGGTGAGATAGAAGCATCCAATACAAGAGATAGATTTGAACAAGAAAAATATAAAAAATATAATTTAGATTATATTGCTCCACTTAGTGTTGATAAAAATGCTAAACATAAGGATTTAGAAAATTACTTGAATAATAGAAAATTAAGTGATAAAATAAAAGACAAGACATATGAATTAAGGGAGAAAGTTCATGATAAAGTGGTTAAAGAAGATATTCATCAAGATTCGAATCGAAGTAATAGATTGGTGGATGGCAGAGTAAAAAGAACTGAAAATAGTTCTTTTTTTGATGAAAAATATTCTTTAAGTAATAATGATGAAAATTCAAATTATAAAAATGAATATTCTCCACTTGAAACAAATAGAAAGAAAACAATTGATGAAAAAGTGGAAAGAGCGTTACAAAAAGGAAGTTATAAAGCGATTCAATCTGCAACAAAAACTGCTCAAAATTATTTAGATTTTGATTATCAAGAAAAGAAAGATTTCAGAAATAAAATGAAATCTTTTTATAATATGACAAAAGAAGATTTAACAAATGCTAAAACTTATAATGAAATAAATAACATAGTAAGTGAATATGCAAATAGAGAATATAATTATATAGATAAAGAGGTTGAATCAGTAAAAAAAGAAATTAGAAATTCAAGAATAAAAGTATCAGATGAACTTAAAAATCAAATAACAGATTATGGTGATTTTAGAAAGTCTAATTTTGGAAAGTTAAGACTTGGTAATGAAGGGCAACCAGTAGATAGTATTTATCAAGAATTAAGCAATAAATATCCATATTATTTTAGTAATGAAATAACAGGAGAAGCAGATATGCTAACAGAATTATCTGATTTTATGAATCAAGATACAACAATAACAGAAAAATATAGAATAACAGATAGTGAATTAAAAAAAGTAACTGATAGAGTATTTAATAATTTATTAAATAATTCAGTGACTGAATCTGATTTAAATGAAATTCAAAAACAACTCGAAAGTAAAGCAGAAAGAAAAACAAGAGCAATAGTTCAACAAGAATTATTAAATGAAATGGGAATAACTCTTGATGATATACAAACAGGAAACGATATAAATGCAATTGCATATCAGCGTACAGATCCAATCAGATTAAATGAAAAAGTTTTCGGTTATGAAGTAGGTAAAAAAATAAATGATGCAACTATCAATCAAACTAAGCATAACACTGCAGAAAAAACAAGATGGTTAAATCAAGAAAGAGAAGATATAAAGAAACTTGGAATAAAAGCAAGAAGTAAAGAATCTGCAGCGGTTCAGAAGTATGTTGAAAAGGTTTATATAAATGAACATGGAGAGGAAATTCCTTATGGTGATAAAGAATTAGCAAAAGAATTTCCAGATGTTAAAACACAAGAAAAAATAAAACATGCATCAGAAGTATTTAGAAATAAATACGATACATATATAGATCAAATAAACAATGTTCTTACAGATTTAGGATATGATGCTATACCAAAAAGAAAAGATTATATGAGACACTTCACCGAAATAAGCGATAAGTTGAGTCAATGGGGTGTTCCTTTTAATAGAAATGATATGGATTCTGAAAATCTTCCAACAGACATAAATGGTTTAACAGAATTTAATAGACCTGGTAAAAATTGGTTTGCAAGTTCATTAGAAAGAAAAGGAATGAAAACAACTTATGATGCAATAACAGGTATTGATGGATATCTAGAAGGGGCAGGAAATTTAATATTTCACACATCAGATATTCAAAGATATAGAACATTAAGTAAATTTATAAGAGAGACATATGGTCAAACTCACGGATTAGATAATGTTGATTCATTGACTGATGCTGAATTTGAGCAAAGAGTTGCAGATATACAAGATAACAAATTGAGTAAATATGTTGCTTGGTTAGATGAACAGGCAAATGCACTTGCTGGTAAAAAAGGTGCTATTGATAGAGCAGCAGAAAGATTTTTAGGAAGAAGAGTATATACTGCGTTAAATACATTAAAATCCCAAGTTGGTTCTAATATGACAGGATTTAATGTAAGAAGTGCATTAACAAACTTTGCTTCTGCAGTACAAGGTGCTTCAAAAACAAGTAAATTATCATTTGTTAAAGGTACAGTATCAACCATTAATAATATATTTCATAACGATGGATTAATAAATAAATCTGACTTTTTAACTGCTAGATTTGGTAGTGATACATTATCACAAAAGGCATGGCAAAAAATCAGTAATGCAGGTCAAATTTTTATGAGTGGTTCTGATTATTTTACTTCTAATCAAATTTGGAGAAGTAAATATTTTGAAAACTTGTCTAAAGGAATGAAAGAACAAGAAGCAATATCAAATGCTGATGATTTTTCGGCAAGAATAATGGGAGATAGAAGTCAGGGGTCTACTGCTGAATTATTTAATTCTAAAACTCTTGGATTTTTAACTCAATTCCAATTAGAAGTTAATAACCAATGGTCATCAATGATACATGACAATAAAATGGATATTGAAAGCGGTAATAAATCAGGTGCTGGTGTTGTTTTTCAATTAGGTCAATTATTTGGTGCATCTTATTTATTTAATAGTCTTATGAAATCTTTAACTGGTTCATCTGTTATGTTTGATCCTATAGATATGTTAATGAAAATATTTGATGACGATGATGATAAGTCATTAGAAGAAAAATTTGAAAGTGCTATTGGAGATTTTATGGATAATGTTCCAATGTGGAGCGTTTTTTCTGGTGGAAGGATTCCAATTCAAGAAGCAATGACAGGTGCAACATCGCTAATAAAAAAACTTACAGGTCAAACAGATTCCTTTGGTAATGAAATTACTTGGGAAGATGTAGGACAGGACTTTTTAGAATCAATGGCATATTATGTTCTTCCAACTGGATATGGTCAATTGCGAAAGACTGTACAAGGACTAAAAATGTATGATGATGATTTACCTATAGCAGGTAGTTATACAGATAGTGGCAATTTAAGATTTTCAGCAGATAATAGTACTACAGGTAAAATTAAATCAGCATTATTTGGTAGATATTCAAGTAAGGAAGCACAAGATTATATAGATAGTGGTTATAAGTCAATAAATAGTTCGAAAATAGATGAAATGATTGATTTAGGTATGAATAGTACAGAATATAGAAATTATAGAAATGGATTATCAAAAGTAGGAACAAAAACTAAAGATAAAATAGAATATATAAATAATTTAGATGTAAGCAATAAGAAAAAAAGCATAATGGCAAGTAATGTGCTTAAAAAAAATATTGATATGTCAAATTATGATAATTATGGTTCATATGAAGAATTTAATTATGCAATGAAAAATCCAGTTGAATATAAACAAATTAATATGATTACAGATTATTCTAATTATCAAAGAATTCAAAAAGAATTAAGTAAAATCAAGAGTGATATTGATAAAAATGGAAATGCAATATCAGGTTCTAGAAAAAAGAAAGTTATTTCATACATTAATTCTTTGAATTTATCAATTGCACAAAAAGCAATGTTAATTAAACAGGAATATCCAAGTTTTACAAAATATGATAAACAAATTTTTAATTATATAAATGGTCAAGATTTAACATTTATTGAAAAAGCAAGAACTATGAAAAGTCTAGGATTTACACAATTTGATAATCAAATAATAGCATATGTAAGAAAGCATTATCCTAAAGTATCTATGCAAATTGATGTATTAAAAGATTTAGGCTTTAAAGTTTATGAATTCAATGGAAAAACTTATGTAAAGAGGTGATAAAATGAAACAAGATTCAAACGGTGTAAGAACAGCACAAGATTTGGAAAGAAAATACGATTTTGCAAGTATTTTAGGTTTAAAGAAAAATGTTGAAACATCCGAAAAAGGTTTAACTAAAGTAGAAAATGAATTATTAAATTTTATGAATTCAACAGTTGGTAATATAGAAGATTTACAATCTCAAATTGATGGCAAAGTGACAACTTGGTATTACAATGGACAACCTACTTTAGAAAATTATCCAGTTAACATGTGGGAAGATGAAAAAGAAAATCATATAGGCGATTTATATTATGATAAAGAAACAGGCTATTGTTATATATTTCAAAAAGAAACTGATTTTTCTTGGAAAAAAATTGAAGATAAAGATGTTGTAGAATCATTAGCAATTGCAAATAGTGCAAAGGATACTGCTGACAACAAAAGGCAAATATTTATTAAAGAACCAAAAACCCCCTACGATACAGGGGATTTTTGGATTAATAATAATGAAATCTTTATTTGTCAGGTTACACGAAAAACTGGAGATTTTAATTCAAAAGATTGGATTAACAATCTTAAATATACTGATGATACAGTTGCAGAAGCAGTTGATGGTAAATTAACTGTATTAAGTGGGACAGTAACAGAAATAACACAAAATTATGTTAAGTATACAGATTTAGCAACAGGTGGAAGTACGACAATTGCAGGTGATAATATCAAAACGGGTTCTATTAAATCAAATAATTATGTTGAGAATCAACAAGGAACAAAAATATCATTACTTGATGGTTCAATTGATTCAAAAAATTTTAAAGTTGATTCACAAGGCAATATTACTGCAACAAATGGTAAATTTTCTGGAGATATTGAAACAAGCAATGCAAATATAAATGGTGGATCAATAAAAATGAAATCAACAATAGGTAGTCCTAAATTTGTTATAACAGATGAAGATAATAATAAAAAATTAAATATATATGACACAGGAATAGAGATTTTAAGTGATTCATCAAATAGAAAAGCACAATTAACAACAGGAGGAGGATTACAATTAGGATTAAATAATAAAAATCTATTATATGGATATTATTCTAATGCTTCTGATATAGGAAATTATGTAGGTCTTTTGATTATAAATGAAAGATATGATAAGCGAGTAGATATAAACCCAAATGGTATATCAGCACCTTCTTTTAATAATAATTCTTTAAAATCTTTAAAGAAAAATATAAATAAATTTGTTGGAGCACTTAACATAATTAAAAATACTGATATATACTCTTACAATTGGAAAAACGAGTTAGATAATTCAAAAAAACACTTCGGAATGATAATAGGCGATGAATATAATACTCCAAATGAATTTATATCAATGACAGGTGATGGAATAGATACATATGCTATGGTTTCAATTTGCTTACAAGCAATAAAAGAACAACAAGAAGAAATAGAAGTTTTAAAGAATAAATTGGAAGAAATGGAGGCAAAATATGATAAAAATTGATGAAGAAAAAACAATTCATTTAACAAGAGGTGATACTGCAACAATTGTGATTACTGCTCAAAATGATGATGGAAGTGATTATGAATTTCAAAAAGGCGATATCTTAAGATTAAAAGTTATGTCAAAAAAAAATGTTGAAGAAATTGTTCTTACAAAGGATGTTTCAATAGATTCAAACAAGAAAACAATTGATGTTGAATTGTCATCAGATGAAACAAGAATTGGGGATTATATAAATAAACCTGTAACATATTGGTATGAGATTGAATTAAATCCAAATAATAATTCAACAACAATTATCGGCTATGATGATGATGGACCAAAGCAATTCAAATTATATCCTGAAGGAAAGAATGGTGAAAAATGATGAATACTGATAGTTTAACAGGAAAAGTAAGTATAAAAACAAATATCAGTGGAAATGTGCCTGGATTAAAAGGAGAAAGAGGGAATGGAATTAAATCAACTGTATTAAACGATGATTATACATTAACTTTAAATTATACAAATGGTACTTCTGAAACAACCTCATCAATTCGTGGTGCAAAAGGAGAAAAAGGCGATAAAGGTGATAAAGGCGATACTGGTCCACAAGGAGAACAAGGAATTCAGGGTATTCAAGGAATAAAAGGAGAACGAGGACCTCAAGGAATTCAGGGATTAAAAGGTGATATTGGAGAGCAAGGACCGAAGGGAGAGCAAGGGGAAATAGGTCCACAAGGTCCCCAAGGTTTGCAAGGAGAAAAGGGAGACCAAGGTATACAGGGAATCCAAGGACCAAAAGGAGAAAAAGGAGAAAAGGGCGATAATGGGATAAGCCCAATAATATCTACTTCTAAAAAAGGAAAAGTTACAACAATAACAATCACTGATTCAACAGGTACTAAAATAGCAACAATAAATGACGGTGCTGATGGTATTGGTGCTGGTGATATGCTTGCAAGTGTATATGACACAAATAATGATGGTATAGTTGATAATTCCGAAAAAGTAAATGGTCACACAGTTAATTCTGATGTACCTTCTAATGCAAAATTTACAGATACAATTTATTCAAAAGCAACAATTGAAAAGGATGGATTGATGTCGTCAACAGATAAAACTAAACTTGATGGAATAAGTGATAGTGCTGATTCCGTTTCTTTTACAAGAAGTCTTACATCAGGAACAAAAGTTGGAACAATAAATATAAATGGTACAAATACTGATTTGTATGCTCCAACGAATACGGATACACATTATTCTTCAAAAAATGTTGTTGGTTCAGCAACTTCAACAACAAATACAACAACAGCATTAACAAACGGGAATGTATATATAAATAGCGTTGAAAATTCAAAGGTTACATCATCAAATAAAATAAGTGGTAGTGGTGCAACAACAGTAACAACTGATGCATCAGGAAATATTATTGTAAAATCATCTAACACTGATGAAAAAGTAAAAATAACAGAATTAGCAACAACAAGTGCTGAATATCCTATATTGTCACAAAGTTCAACAACAACAGGAACACAAACAACAAATGCAAGTAAAGATAGTGATGTTACATTGAATCCAAATACAGGCGTAATTACTGCAAAAGGATTCAAAGGTAATTTAACAGGTAATGCTTCTACTTCAACGAAAGCAACAAACGATTCGGATGGTAATAAAATATCAACAACTTATGCAAAAAAAACATCTATACCGACAAAAACGAGTCAATTGTCAAATGATTCAGGCTTTATTACTGATTCAGGAGATGTAATAACAACAATACAAAATAACATAACAAATTTATTAAAAGCATTAGGTTTATATACTAATACTTATAGCAATACAAAAACATATGCAGTTGGAGATAGGGTTATATATAATCACACTATATACGAATGCAAAACTGCAATAACAAAAGCAGAAAATTTTAATGCAAATAAATGGACTTTAATTCCATTGATAAAATAGGAGGAAAAAATGAAAAAAACTATTGACAGCATACGTGAGTATGCTATGCTTATACATACATACATACATACATACATACATACATACATACATACATACATACATACATA
>ERZ827088.300-NODE-300-length-76802-cov-16.109920_pt1 | contig 76802 bp, 59 predicted proteins | sample MGYA00519922_ERZ827088 | MGnify/ENA primary metagenome ERZ827088 (study PRJEB31778, sample SAMEA3449254) | human gut metagenome | biome: human gut; feature: human-associated habitat; material: faeces | place: United Kingdom | collected 2010/2012 ... | reverse complement strand
CCGGAACTTCTGTTGTAAAGCTGATATATGGAGCTAATGCACCTAATTGAGCATCCGTAGCATCATAATTATTATCCTGTACAGGAGCTAATCTATCGTTACATCTTGTATAAGCAATAGTAGTTAACATATTGCTCTTTACACCAGCCACATTAACTGAAGATACGAATACGCGCAAGCCTTTTTCGCCTTTAGTATTTGCCGCAAGGTCTGTAGCACTAGTTATCTTTCCTATTTTAGAAACATTTGGTAATGTTACGATCAAAGAGTCTGTATCATTGAAATCATAAGACTTGTACACTTTAAATGTAGCATTATTTAGACCATCTGCATCTAACTGTTCAAAAGCATGTTCACTGATCGTTTTGAAGTTATAACCACGATAGAAGGCACTCTTTGTTCCGTTCAAAGTTGCATCGGCATCACCAATATAATCATCTGACAAAATGATGTAATCACCATTTGCATTTCTCAAATAGAATTCAGTATCATTTTGAGCATTTTGAACGTCAGTTGTAGTTGTCGGAGCAAAATAATTAACAGAAACAGCTGTCAATTTACCAGAGAATGCTTCAGCGCCTACCAAGTTAGGATATTTTTTACCTTTTGACGAGAAATCTAACATGAATCCACCGTTCAATTCAGCGTTCATGTCTTTAACTTTGATGGCTTCTTCGGCGATTTCTACATTATTAAATCCACGGGCCTTTGAAGAGGTTGCAGTTGCAGTAATTAAATAATCTGCTCCAGAAGCTGCACCCAGCTTTAAATAGAGTTGATTGCTTCCATCCATAAATGATAAATCATTTACAACAAATGGAGAAGAAGCAGACTCTACTATAAACCAATCAATTTTTTTCTCGCTAGGTGTTCCTGCGTTATGTGTATAAGTAAACACCTTACCTTCTGCATTTTTTAATTGATAATAAGTCTCTCCGGCAACTTCTTTTGATATTATTGTCCAATAAGACTTTTTATCTTTTGTTCTTGTAAACACAGGATTCCCATTCGCATCTAATGCCAAATACCAACCAAGATCAGCACCTGAGTAAGCAGACCAAGTACGATCATACTCTCCCACTTGATGAAGCAAATAATATTTTCCCGTATTAAGGACATAATCTTCATCATTTGGCCACTCTGTTGCATAAGCAGAATTCAACAATCCGCCTGCTAATAAAGCGCCTACACAAAGCGTAACAAACTTTTTGTTCATAATAAATAAATTAATATTAATAATAGAGTAATAATAAATTCTTCTTTTTCCTATCAGGCTTCCGAAAGTTCTAAAAACGGAAGCGGCGGCATTTCATTTTTAGCCACAATCAACAATGCAAAGGTAAATCCTTTTTTTATACCTGCAAATAAACTGACCTATTTTTTTATCAATTGGTTAGGTTTCTTATCAACCCCCTATTTTCAGGCGACAAAACCATGGGTTTGGATAACGAAACCTGGTTTCTATGATCGAAGTGTAGCCAAGAGGCTGTTGTCCGTTGAGATTTCTATAGATGTATATATAATATAAGGTATAGAGATAAGATCGTATCCGTTCTTTCTGGCTTGACCCAGAAAGAACCAAAGAGGTCAAGGCTGCGTCTGCTGAGCTACTCCGTCACTTCGTTACGCTGTACGCGCCGCAAACTCGCCTTCGGCTCAAACAGCGACGCTCCGGCCGCTTCACTTCGTTCCTTCGCTTAACGCTCACCAGAACGAGGCCGAAACAATTGACAATTGACAATGGACGATTGACAATGGACAATTTTATCAATTGATAATTGACAATGGAGAATTGAAAATTATCTTTATTTCCTCATTTATCCATGAAACCTACCTTGCGACTGTAGAGGCGCAGCGTGCTGCGCCTCATAACGACGTTTTACACAATCCAATAACAATCAATAATATAACAAACATATTTATTGTGCTTCCCGGCGTTTTATCCTGTCGCGTTGGATGGAGGCGCAGCACGCTGCGCCTCTACTCGCATGGTATGTCCAACAAATAAATTCTATGAAATCCGTACTGAATGAATTGTCAATTGTCAATCGTCAATTGTCCATTGATTTGGCCTAACGGAGGAGGCGTAAAGCGGTCGACCGAGCGGAGCGTTAAAAAATCTCGGCTGTCTGAGCGAAGCGAGTTTTCCGAGATTTTAGCGTAGCGACCGAGACCGTAGCCTCCGGAGTGTAAGCCTTGATTTTTTGGTTCTTTTGCATCAAGGCAAAAGAACGTACAATGAATTCAATTTTCCATTGAAGACTTCCACCTTTGTTGTAGGATCCCTAACAGATATTGGCGCCGTTCAGGATTATGCTCGTTGGCGAGCAGGAGAATCCCTTTCTGGATACGGTAGGCGAGGCGCTCTCCGCTATCGGAGAACATCTCTTCCCAATAACAACGTAGCCAGGTGGCCCAGTCGATGGGACCCATGAGACGGAACATCGAATCCGGATCTTCTCCCGTGGGGAGATGGAAGAGGTGGCATAGCATACCGGCGCGCCGGATCATGGCGGCTGCCCGCTCCATTCCTTTTTTGCCTGCCTCGTCTCCGTCGAGCATCAGACAGACCTCGCGGGTGTGGGCCTGCAGGAGGCGGAGCTGTCCGTCGCACAGACTCGTTCCTCCGATGGCTACACTGTTGATCGCCCCCGATGCATGCATCGCCAGCAGATCCTTGTATCCTTCCACCACATAGACAAATCCTTTCTGGCGGATTGCCTCTTTGGCCTGGTATAACCCGTAAAGCCATTCGTTCTTCTGGAAGCGGGTGCTGCTGGGCGGGTTGATATACTTCGGCTGGTCGGTATCGTCGCGCTGCCGTCGTCCGGCGAATCCGATCAGATGCCCGTCTTCGTCGTGAAGGGGGAAGATGATTCGGTTACTGTATGCCTTCCAGGGATAGGGCAGCAGGTGAGGAGCCAGAGATACCCCGAAGCGGAGCCAGGTATCCGTCAGACGGGGATCGTCGGGCAGATAAGGCATGAGGAGCCGTTCGAAAACCTGCAGGTCGGGCAGGGGACGGGCTTGTGGTGCCGGAGGAACCGACGACGAGGGTGGGGGCGGAAGGATCAGCCGCCGCTTCTCCTTCCCCTTGATCCATTCGTCTTCCAGCCGTCTCACGGCCTCCCGGAAACTGATCCGTTCGATCAGCATCCGGAAACGGATCACGTCGCCCCGTTCTCCACAGGCGAAGCAACAGAAGGTGCCCCGCTCGGGATAGACAGCCAGCGAAGGGTGATGGTCGTCGTGAAACGGACAGAGTCCGGTGTAATAATGTCCTTGTCGGATGAGGGGCACATACTGCCCGATTACTTCCTCAATGGGAATTCGTTGTTTCAGTTCATTTGCATTCATAAATCTAAACGTGTTTGCCGGTCCTTTTGCCGGTAGTTAGTGATAATAGTAAACGATTCATTGTAGCGGAAACGCGCCAGTCCGGTGGCGCCGTTGCGGTTCTTGAGCACATACAGCCGTCCCACACCCTTGAGGCTGTTTCCTTTCTCGTCCTCCAGGATGCCGTGCCGCTCCGGACGGTGGACGAAGGTCACACAGTCGGCTATCTGCTCGATCGTTCCCGAGTCGCGCAGGTCGCTCATCACCGGGATGCCACCCCGTTCGGTGCGGGTCTCGCAGGCGCGGTTCATCTGCGAGAGAGCTAGGATGGGGCAGTCCAGCTGGAGAGCCAGCCGCTTCAGTCCCTGCACATGGCGAGACACCACCTGTTCGGTCGTTTCCCCTTTCCCGACGGCTCCGCCCAGCAGATGGAGGTAGTCGATCACGATCATGGCACATTTCCCTTTCCGCCGTTGCATCATCGCCTTCGTCCGGATCGCATCCAGACTCGATCCTGCCGTATAGTCGAGGTAGAAAGGCAAGCCTTTCAGCAGGCCGACCGCCCTTTCCAGCTCAGCCATCTCCCGGTCGGTAGGCAGTTCCACCCGCAGACAATCCGGATTGATACCTGTCATCCCCGTCAGCACACGGTTCAGGATCTGGAGGCTCGACATCTCGAGGCTGAAGAAACAGACCGGATGTCCCTGGCGGGCAATGTTCAGAGCCATCTGCAAGGCTACCGCCGTCTTGCCGTCGCTCGGTCGTCCGCCCAGGATCGTCAGCTCACCCTTATGGAACCCGCCCGTCACATAGTCGAATTCCTCCAGTCCGCTGGCGATCTGGATCACCCGTCCGTCGCCCGACCGCCGTAAGCGTTGCCACTCGACAGCCTCTACCGCCAGTACCTCCAACGGCTGCAGCGGTTCGTCCGTCAGCGACTGTTCATAAAAGCGTGCCAGATGCTGTTCGAGAGCATCCGTAATCTGCTCCGGCTGAGCCGAAGCTTCGGCCACCTTCAGGCTCATCTGTTCGAAGAGACTCTTCAGCGACCGCAGTTGGAACCTCCGCCTGACTTCGGCGATATACGTCTCCGTGTTCGCTTCGTAGCGGATGTTACGCACGTAGTCGAGCAGGAACGAAAGGCCGTTCAGGCGGGTAAAACGTTCTTCGTCCGTCTTTCGCATCTCCAGCTCGATCATCATGAAATCGGGCTGTATTCCCCGGTTATATACTTCCCGGATACACTGAAAGACAAATCCCAGGTCCGGATTCTCAAACATTTCCGGACGGAGTTCAGCTACGCCGGTATCCATCGCTTTTCCGGATACCAGCAGGCTGCAAATCAATACTTTTTCAATTTCTATAGCCATTGTATTTAACGTTTGATGGGTTGTTATTTCATGATTGATAATGATTCATTGTAATTGATTATGTTTGGTCGTATTTGGGTATAATTGGGTGTAGAGGCGCAGCGTGCTGCGCCTCATAACGACGTTCCACACAATACGGTAATAATCAATAATATACCGAACATATTTATTGTGTTATTTGTCGTTTTATCCTGTCGCGCCTCATAACGACGTTCCACACAATACGGTAATAATCAATAATATACCGAATATATTTATTGTGTTATTTGTCGTTTTATCCTGTCGCGTTGGGATGGAGGCGCAGCACGCTGCGCCTCTACACACATTGTCCATTGTCAATTGTCCATTGATGAAGTCCGTGCCAAATGAATTTTCAATTCTCAACGCTTTCCATTTATCCATAGAACTTACCTTGCGCCTCTACCTTTTTGTTCTCCGGTTGAATGTTGTTATAATGAATTTTTGTATGATTGATTGTTTTATCGTTGTTTGCCTACATGAGGGTGAATAATGTTCTTCATGAAATATTTGTACAAATACGTGTATGATATTTCAAATCAATTCCGTACTTTTACCCAAAATCATAACTATGGAGAAAAAATTATTCCAAAACACCTATCGGGTTGATTCTTGGCGTGCCCAATGGCATACGTATGATGCCGGAGTGTATTTTGTTACAATCTGTACCCACAATCATGTCCATGTTTTCGGTCACATCGAAGATAACATCATGTATTATTCTGAAATGGGGGATTATGCTATCAGACAGATAGAAATGATAACATCCCATTACCCGTATGCGGAAGTTCCCCTGTATGTTGTAATGCCCAATCACATACATCTTTTGATATCCATTGATAGCCAACTTATCCCTTTTGAAAAGAGAAGGGTTGAAACTCCAGACACTCTTTCTCCTCCCATGAAACAGGTCTCCCGACAAACCGGATGGTTATCTGTTGTTGTCAGAGGATTAAAAATGGCGATTACCAAATATGCCCGAGACAAACAGATTGAGTTCCGGTGGCAGAAAAGATTTCATGAACATATTATCCGAAATATCCGTGATTTGAATGCTATTTCCGATTACATAGAGACCAATGTTGCTCGTTGGGAATCCGATTTATATTATTAGAGATTGTCATGTTTTCATGATAAGTGATGTATGTTGTTAAAATACTAAATATGTTATTGTTGAGAGTAGAGGCGTAGCGTGCTGCGCCTCCTTTCTCGGTTTTACGTAAAAATGCTCGGTAAACAAAGATGCGGTATAATTGCTTGTTTCATTGTTGTTTGTCGTTTTATCCTGTAATGGTTGTTATGAGGCGCAGCACGCTGCGCCTCTACAGTCAATTGTCAATTCTCAATTTATTGAAAAAGGCACCTTCCTCCGAAGGAACGCTCGGCCTCGAAAAAAGACTGATCCAGCTCCTCCTCCATCTTATCCGACGGCAAATCACCACACAGTCGCTGGTAGTCGCGGATGCGGAAGAGGGTGCCGCGTTTTTCTACCTCGATGTCGATCAGTTCCTGCTGCAGGAGGAGGCGGAGGTACCGCTCGAAGACCGGGCGGCTCATGCCCAGCTCACGGGATACCCGGTGCTGACTGTCGACAAACTCGCCCCGCTGACAGGTGAACACCTTCTTGTTGTGCGTGATGGTGCGGTTGCGGAAGAACGCTTTGGACAGGAGATAGAGATACACCTTCCCCAATCCGGCCATCTGCGGGTCCGGATTTAAGATCAACGCGATGATGTAACGCGGGATTCGCAGGAATCCCTTCTGAAGCACTCTTAGACTTTTTGTTTTCTTGGGTTGCATACTGCTTTGTTTTTCTTTAATTGTTTGTTTGATAAGCATTTAGATTATTAACACATTTTTAGAGCCAACCAACCAGCCACATTTCAACCAAATAAACGGCAGCAAATCAATCGTTTGCGAACAGCTTTCAACCACACTCGTGCCAGTGAACCTGCCACCCTTTATATTAGAAGAAAAGATAAAGAAAGATAGATAGAAGAGTTTGACTTTTTCAATTATTTTAATAACAAATCGTAACCTCATCTGTCGTTCCCGTTTCTTCTTTTGGGTACGGCAAAGGTAGAGAGGTTTGTGGGCGAAAAAAAAACTATTTCAGCCCGATTTTTCGGGACTGAAATAGTCGTGTAAACAGGAAGTATAGGTTTGTGAATAAATGAGTTGGAAGTCCTTTTCAGCTCAAATCCCTCTTCCGAAAATCTGCCCGGACCTTTCTGAGGTACGTTTCCAGTTCTTCCATTTCTACCGGATTTTTCTTCAGCAGGCGCATCACGGTGTGGGGCGAGTACTGCAAGACGAACTGCTGGTTGAGCAGATGGGTGATCTGGGCATACGTCATCTCCGGGAAGATATTCGTATGGATCAGCACACTGATGAGTTGCAGGAAGAGGAGGGTGTCTTTGACGACCAGCTTCTCTTCTTTTTCGTCGCTCTCCTCGAGGAAGAAGTGTTTGACCAGGACGGATGAATACGTCTTGACATAGCGCCGGAACAAATCGTTCCAACACTTCCGGTTGTTCTGCCTCACCAGCGAGAGGACGGCTGCCAGGGCCATAATCACTTCTTCCGGTTGCTCACTTTCTCTGATGGCGACGTTTAATTTACTCAGATTGAAATTGCTCCCTACAATATCTGAGATCTTTTTTCGCACTTCCTTAAATGCTTCGCTGTCTAACAGCTCCGTTAATTTGTGTCTCATGAATATAGTATCTTAGATTTTGTGATAAATTTAATAAAAAAAACGGCATCTCATAAAATAATCTGACTTTTTTATTCACTTTTTTCAAATTTCCCTCCCGCTATCTCCCGGAAGAACCCGTAGGAATCCGATTGGATTCTCACGAGAATCCTTTTCAATTCTCACCGGAATTTCCGGCAAAATATAAAGGCTAATATCTTGGAATACCGAATGCTAAACGACCTTATCTGCGTGAGGGACAGGAGGGTGGATGTACCTTTGTAGTGTTATCAGATAACATATGTTTCACTAAAAAATTTTATTAATATGGCATTGATTTACACCCTCGTCAAAAGACGAGACATGAGCAAGGGCGCATTGGAAGGAGCCCAGTTGTATTACGCGCAGACCAGCGTTACGAAGCGCTTGGATTTGAACACGATCTGTTCGCGCATCGAGATGTACTGTACCGCCAGCCGGGGTGAGATTATCCTCGTACTCGACGGCTTGATCAAGGTAATGAACGAGGCCCTGGCCGAAGGCGAATCCATCCACTTAGGCGAGTTCGGCAGTTTCCGCATGGTGGCCGGCAGTAAGGGGGCCGCTACCCCCGAGGAGTTCGAAGTCTCGATGATCAAGAAGCCCCGCATCGTCTTCTATCCCGGTACGATGTTGATCGGCACCACCCAGAACGCCAAGTTCGAGCGTTATGTGCCGAAGAAGGATGCGGAAGCTTCCTAAATTGAGAATTGAAAATTGACAACTTCTTAAATGGACAATTGATAATTGACAATTGAAAATTAATTAGGCACGGATTTCACGGATTACACGGGAAATGTGAGTAGAGGCGCAGCGTGCTGCGCCTCCATCCTACCGCGACAGGAAAAAACGGCGAAAAACATAATAATATTATTCGTTATATTATTGATTGTTATTGGATTGTGTGAGCTGTCGTTATGAGGCGCAGCACGCTGCGCCTCTACAGTCGCGAAATCTGTGCCATGGATAAATGAAGGAGAAAAAGAAAATTGTCAATCGTCAATTATCAATTGTCAATTGAAGGACCGGCCTCGTTCTGGTGAGCGTTAAGCGTAGGAACGGAGTGAAGCGGCCGGAGCGTCGCTGTCTGAGCGCAGCGAGTTTGCGGCGCGCACAGCGAAACGAAGAGACGGAGTAGCTCAGCAGACGCAGCCTTGAACTTTTGGTTCTTTTCTTTCAAGAGAAAAGAACGGACAATCACTTGACTTTTTGGGTCAAGCCAAAAGAACGAACACCAACTTTAAAACAAAAAAAATTATGTACTACACCGACTTTATCAGACAATACAAGCCCCTGGCCGACAAGGCGGGGGCACTCTACAAACTCAATCCGGTGATTATTCTGGCTCAGGCCGCCATTGAGAGCGGATGGGGAGAAAGCACCCTGGCAACCGACTATCATAACTTCTTCGGCCTGACTGCCTACGGAGCGCGTAATACCTTGTGGAACGGAGCGTCGATCGAACTGGGGAAACACTCCCTGAAGTTCCGGGTCTATGCCTCGCCCGACGATTCATTCCTCGACTACGCCCGACTGATCCGCGAGGTATATCCCGGAGCGGCCGAAGTCAGCTACGACCCGGCAGCTTTCGCCCTGGCCATCTCCTACAGCCGTTACATCAGCGAGGTGAACGGAGACAACCGCGAAGAATACCGGAATCTGATTGTCGTGATCAGCGACAAGATCAATAAGTTCCTGAAAAAGGGTCCCGAACTCTTTCAGGAGTCATCATCGTCGAATCCTCTTAAATCCTAAAAAATGAAATACGTTGAAATCATCCTTAAAGTCCTGCGTGTCATCCTTCGCACCATCTTTCCGAAGAAGAAAAAAGACGAACCCGCGTCTGAACCCAGTCAGGAAGACGTGGCTGTTGCTCAGCCTGTATCTAATCATCCTCCTGGCCCTGTGGAAGAACGAGACTCAACTGGCTATGGCAGCCCTGGGCGGGATCCTCTCGTTGTTGCAAGAGCCCCCGCCCGACGGGGGCGATCTGCCGAAACGCCCTGGCTCGGTATCTCCGGGTTAGCTCTCATCCTCACCGGAGGTGCCAGTTTTTTGTATGAACAGTTTTTTGTCAATTGACAACTTCATCAATTGAAGATTGAGAATTGAGAATTGACAATTTATTTGGCACAGATTTCACGGATTACACGGAAAATATAATTCCCCGTTGAGTTTGGGAAAAGCGAGTAGAGGCGCAGCGTGCTGCGCCTCCATCCCAGCGCGACAGGAAAAAACGGCGGAAAACACAATAAATATATTCGTTATATTATTGATTATTATTGGAATGTGTGAGCTGTCGTTATGAGGCGCAGCAGCGCTGCGCCTCTACCGTCGCCAGGCAGGTTTCATGGATAAAAGGAAACCGTTGCGAATTGACAATTCATTCAGTCCGGATTTCATGGAATTTATTTGTTGGACATCCCATGTGAGTAGAGGCGCAGCGTGCTGCGCCTCCATCCCCAAGCGACAGGATAAAACGACAAATAACACAATAAATATATTCGTTATATTATTGATTATTATCGGATTGTGTGGAACGTCGTTATGAGGCGCAGCACGCTGTGCCTCTACCGTCGCGAAATCTGTGCCATGGATAAATGAGGGAAAAAAGATAATTTTCAATTCTCCATTTTCAATTTTCAATTTAAGAAGTTGTCAATTGGACCGGCCTCGTTCTGGTGAGCGTTAAGCGGAGGAACGAAGTGGAGCGGCCGGAGCGTCGCTGTCTGAGCCGAAGGCGAGTTTGCGGCGCGCACAGCGGAACGAAGAGACGGAGTAGCTCAGCAGACGCAGCCTTGACTTTTTGGTTCTTTTGGGTCAAGCCAAAAGAACGAATACGAACATAAACAACTAAACATTAAAAACTATGACATACAACAATGAAAATGGGACCATACGGCCCCGCACCTTTTCCAATTTGGAATTAGGATGCCTGTACTGCCCGCACCTGACGCCGGCGATGGCATCCCGTCGGTTAAAAGAGTGGATTATCTATAATCCCACCCTGGTAGAGATGCTGAAAGAATCGGGCTGGAACCCGCGGAACCGGATTTATACCCCGCATCAGGTAGCCTGTATCTTCAAGATCTTGGGAGAACCGTAAACGAGGGGGTAGTACCCCCATCGTCTATCCCACAAAAAAGGCGCAATCCCCTGAGGGATCACGCCTTTTTACACAAAACTAAAAGTATCAAATTGGAATTGATTATCCTTTATACGCCCCATCTTTGGCTTCAAAGATGACGGACGGCTCGATCACATGGACCGTATGCCAGACACCCGCGGGAATCTGCATCCCGTACTTCCCTTCGACAGGCGACAACAGCTGGCGGGATACTTCGCGGAAGGTAGGCTGGCCGTTCCCCTCCTCTACTTCTTCGTAGATCACTTCTTCGAGTTTCCCCATCAGGCAAACCACCGTTTCGGCGGTCTCTTCATGGCGATGAATCGCTACTTCCGTACCCGGCAAGAGGGCATTCAGCATCCGCTGCGAGGTATCGGCAGCCGAATTACGCAGATCATAGTGCTGACGGAGCCGGGGTGATTCCTTGGCCCGGTTTAGTAAGGAGTTGATGAATTCGTTATCCAAAAGCATAAGTCAAAGTTATTGCAATTAACGGACAATCGCTTTCTTGATTGTATCCACGATATACTGAACATCCTCGTCTGTTACCCACGGACCGGCAGGCAGACAGAACCCTTTCTTGAAGATATCTTCTTCTACCCCATTCGTATAAACAGGTGAGCCCTCATAAACCGGCTGCTTGTGCATCGGCTTCCACACCGGTCTTGCCTCAATCTTCTTCGACAACATATAGACACGGAGTGCTTCGATATTATCATTCGGCTGACAATCGGTAGTTGCCGAATCAACGGCATGGATCACACCGGCAGCACCACCCACCGCCGTCTTAATAACTTCCTTATAGGCATTCTCCTGTCCGATGATCTTCACTTCCGGATCTAAGGTAGCGGCACAAAGCCAGAAATTGGCATCATACTTTTCATCTTCAGGCTGACAATGCAGATGAACACCCGGAACATCCTTCAGCAATTCCATATACAGAGCCTGTACATGCTTATGATGAGCGATATGATCATTCAAGACCGTCATCTGTCCACGACCGATACCGGCACAAATATTACTCATTCGATAATTATACCCGATGGCCGAATGCTGATAATAAGGATAAGCATCACGCGCCTGGGTAGCATACCACATCATGTCGTTGGCTTCCTTGGCATCCCGGCAGATCAAAGCACCACCACCCGAAGTCGTAATCATCTTGTTTCCGTTAAAGCTCAATACACCGAACTTGCCAAACGTACCCAATACCTGACCCTTAAACCGGCTACCCATCCCCTCGGCAGCATCCTCTACAACTGGAATGCCATATTTATCGGCGATGGCACAGATCTCATCAATCCGATACGGCATACCATACAAGGCAACCGGGACAATCGCTTTCGGATAACGACCTGTTTTCTCCTTCCGATCCAAGATAGCCTGTTCCAAAAGCACCGGGTCCATATTCCAGGTTTCCTTTTCCGAACCCACAAATACCGGTTTCGCTCCTAAATACGTGATCGGATGCGAAGAAGCACAGAACGTAAAACTCTGCACAAGTACTTCATCACCCGATTTCACGCCACAACCAATCAGGGCCAGATGAACAGCCGCTGTACCGGCAGACAAACAAACCACTTTCCGATCCAGCTCACTTCCATCCGCATTATGGTTGACGAAATTCTGTAAATCCTGTTCGAAAGCATTCACATTCGGTCCCATGGGTACCACCCAATTGGTATCAAATGCTTCCTTTACATATTTTTGTTCCCAACCCTCTTCGCTCATGTGGGCGAGACAGAGGTAAATTGTTTTTCTTTCTTCCATATTTGTATTTGTTATTCCTTTGCTACTTAAAAAAGATGATTCTTGCAACCCTTATGCTCGTTATAAGTTTATTCATTCTTTTTTATAACTCTACAAGGATTTCCAAAAGCGACTACCGAATCCGGTATATCTTTGACAACCACACTGCCTGCACCAATCATACAATTCTTACCAATATGAAGACATTGGATTACGCAAGATCCAACACCAACCCATGTGCCTTCTCCTACAGTTGTACAACCACTGATATTCACTCCGGGAGCTATATGGCAATAGTCTTCTATCACACATTCATGATCAATAGTTGAACCTGTATTTATGATACAATGTTTTCCGATCACGGCATCTGCATTAATAACTGCTCCCGGCATGATGACAGTACCTTCACCAATCTTTGCTGATGGAGAAACTACAGCCGACGGATGGATAGCCGTTCCAAATTCGACATCCAATTTTTCAGCAATCTTTTTCCGAATCTGGTTGTTCCCGATGCTGATAATCAAAGGGGATAAATCATTGCGCTGATGAAAAACCGGATATCCTAGCAATTCATTTACTTCCGGATTATCATCAATCAACCCCTCTATCTTGATTTGGTTGGCCTCCAAAATATCCATAATGACTTTGGCATGGCCACTTGCCCCATATAAATACATTTTGAGTTTGTTAGTTTTTGAGTTTGTTAGTTTTTGAGTTTGTTTCTATTGTGTAAGAAATTTTACTGATTCAAAGACTAACAAATTCACATATTAATTGTGCCCATTAAAAAATTCCATCGTAGCCTGTCCTTCCTGAGAAATACCTTCCCGGATAAAGACTTTCTTGATCGTCAAAAATACGATTTTCAAATCCAATAAGAAAGAACAGTGATCGACATACCATACATCATATTCAAATTTCTTTGTCCAAGATATAGCATTTCGCCCGTTGATCTGTGCCCATCCTGTAATTCCCGGACGGACTTCATGACGCCTTGCCTGCTCCGGACTATATAAGGGTAAATACTGAGGCAATAACGGACGCGGACCAATCAATGCCATATCTCCCTTCAGGACATTGATCAACTGAGGCAGTTCATCGATCGAGGTAGAACGGACAAACCGCCCCACCTTCGTCAGCCGATCGGCATCCGGCAATAAATTCCCTTCCGCATCCCGTTCATCCGTCATCGTCTTGTATTTGATTACTTTGAAGATCTTCCCGTTCTTTCCCGGTCGATCCTGGGTAAAGAAAGCCCCTGCCCCCTTATTGGCAAAATGCAGCCATACCGTAATGATCAACAGAATGGGCCAGATCACCAGCAAGACACACAAGGCCAAGATAAAGTCAATTAACCGCTTGAAGAAATACTTGTACATTTTATTCTCCTATTATACGTTTATACTCTTTCAGCAAAGCCCCCCAAACCATTTTTTGATCATAGCGGGAAGCAATCAAAGGACGAGCATTCTCCGTCATACGCCGCACTTCTTCCGGATTAAGCAAGAAGTTTTCCATCGCCCGGTATAGAGCCTCTTCGTCTTTAGAAGGAATTATTACCCCGTTCTCGTTTGAGATAATGATTTCATTGCAACCTATTATATCTGTTGTAATACAAGGCTTACCCAAAGCTCCAGCTTCTATCAAAACCATTCCAAAGCCTTCTCGATAAGAGGGTAAAACAAATGTATCTGAAAGGAGCATATAAGGCTTAACATCCTCTTTTCTCCCCAGTGCAAAAATTTTAGGATTTTGTTTTATTATAAAACTTGCATCCTCTGAAATTGGGTTTAAATTCTTTTCCTCTGCCCCTACTAATAAAAGAGATATATTCGTGTATTTCTTAGATAATCTATTAAAAGCTCCCACGAGTTCATTAATCCCTTTATCCTTTACTATTCTACCAACAAATAAGAAGACAAAATCTGTATTGGGAATACCCATTTGAGTTCGTAAACCACAAATATCAACTTTATCAGGATCAAACAAATTTAAATCAATACCATTAGCACTTCCAAAAAGAATTACCTTGCATTTTTTAGGATCACTAATTTTATCTGCAATTAAAGTTTTCCTAACGCCTTCACTAACACATAAGACCTCTGTTGCGCACAAGCAAGATAACCTTTCCATTGACATTAGCAGCTTTCTCATGAAGCCAGAACTTCCTTGATAACGCAATCCATGACACATATAAATACGAACAGGAACACCTGTCAATTTAGCAGCTATCATAGATAATAGAGATGCCTTTGGAGTATTTCCATGTACAATTTTAGGTCTTTCCCCCCAAAAAAGAAATATAAATTGAAATAAACTAATTAGATCATAAAAAAGAGATATGGGCCGCCTCATTGGAATATAATGAGTCTTAACCCCTTCTGACTGACCAAACAATTCTAACTTGTCTTTCTGAGAAGAAATTACCGAAACATCAAAATACTGATTTAATAAAACGCACTGACCTTTGAAAAAGTTCAAAGAAGCAGGAATCGTTGTAACAATAAAAAACTTATCTTTATCCATTTTTCCTCCTATGCAATATATTATAAATACATTGAGGTAATAAACCTATTAGAATAGGACGCAAACACCAAATATAATAGCTTATAGGCAACGAAAAATTTTTACAAATGAGAAATTTTACATATGCTTCATTTCTTCTATTTGCAAAAGTTCGTCTTATCATTGCATTTCTATCATCTCTCATCATATATAAAGGTTCATTCAGTCGATATCCCCTATAACCATGTATATACATTTTCATCCATAAATGATAATCTTCAACTCGCAATAAGTAAGGGGATTCGCTATACCCCTCTACCATCATATATGCGTCTTTTCGAACCATACAGGGAGCATGACAGAAAGGTGTACCCTTTACAAAGTCTTTCAACAAAGGTTCCGATCTATCGATTTTTCCAATCCTAAAAACACCTTTCTCATCAAAATATTTCATCGGAGTACTGACTATGGCATATTCTGGATGGGTCTCCAAAAAATAATATTCCTTTTCAAACCGCATTGGTAAAGAAATATCATCTCCATCCATTCGAGCTATATATTTCCCTTTTGCTACAGACAAACATCTATTTAAAGTACAATTCAGACCCTTATTCGTTTCATTTTTCAATAAAACTATATTCTTATGTATTTGGGCATTTTCTTCAGCCACTTGATAGGTATTATCAGAAGAGCCATCTTCACAAAGAATAATTTCAAAATCCTGAAAAGTTTGAGCATACAAGGAATCTAAGGCTTCTTGTAAAGTAGAAGCACAATTATAGATACCCATAATAACAGATATTTTGGGAGTCATAGTACAATTATGAATAATAAATAAATGCCATAAATAATGTAAATGAAAGATGAGCTAAAGCTATTCTCGACAGATATTTATTCTGACGAGGACTTATCTTCTCGTTTATAAATGGATATATCAAAACTATCGGTAACATAAACCATGATAGATAAGCTATTCTATTGGTAAATGACGCATACATGCATAGCATCCAAATTCCATTTGTTAATAAATACATATTCAATAAAAAATTATAACGAGCTGACATTATCTTTTTCTTAAAAATTATCCACCAACCCACTACAACTGGTGTTGCACTATATAAGACAAAATCATAACGAAACCCCGAGTTTCCTCCCCAATCCTCAGTCGATGTCAAATAATTCGTACCACTCTCATCAGTCATTCCCGCGAATAGTTCTTGAAAAAAGCCAATATGCAAAAGAGCGATCAACAAACAAAAAAGCCAAAATAAAAGATAAACTTTAGGATTCCTATAAATAGAAACCACCACATACGCCGCAACACAAAGTATCATAGAATGATGGAATCCCCAAGATATCAAAAGTAATAATATCGAAAGCCATCTCCTTTCCCAATATGCTAAAGCCATCAAAAAAATAGAAGCAGCAGCACCTGCTTTTACGCCATTAGTCGCATAAGAAAAAGTAGAGAAAGCTCCTAAATAAACTAAAAACGCAATAAACGTATTTTTAGGAAATAACTTTCTACAACAAATATAAATTCCAGTAAAATAAATAACTGCTATAATAATAAAAAAGATAGTATAGCCCATACTATGGGCAGCTATATAGGTAAATAAATTATCAAATATCTTATTCTCCGCATCCGGATTAAAAATAAAAGAACTTCCTTCAAAATGAATATAGAATCCGATATAATTCATCATATCGACAAAAACACCACTCGCCGGTCTTAATCCAATAAATAAAATAAGAAAAAACAAAAGAAATAATTCACTTATTCTATGTTTATTATAGAAACGATTATTACAATGTACTACCTGAAATATTGTAAAAAGCATTATAATAAACAAATAAATTGAAGAATAATAAGTAGCAGGTATCATAATGTCAAATTTACTCTATATAATTATAAGTCAACTTCACTAAGTTTTCATCTTCACAAAATAACTTATACAATCTCATCCCTTACTTAAATATATATTTATTCACTAAAATAAAATTAATCAATCAAGAGAATCACTCAATGAAAGAAATAATCAAAAAAACAAAAACTTAATTTATAACGAAATCCTCGCTACAAAAGTTAAAATGACATACAATCCCATTTATATTTTTAATTAAGATCGTTCAAAACCAAAATTTAGAATGTTCAAACAAATTTTGTTTCAACTATCATTTAAAATAACTCCTAATAGTCAAATATATTTGCTTTATTCTATAAAATAGATCGATTATACTATATTTCTTATGAAGAATCAAGTTTTTTAATAGCTGGTATTTAAAAGAGGAAGGTAAATAATTTACATACAATGAAGAAAAATATGAATTCTCCATTATTTTAATAGCCTCGTTTCTTTTTTGATTTACATTTGAAGCATATAACAATAAGAGCAAGTAAATTACATATAAGAAAGCCGCTTTATATAAAACTTGATTTATCTCAATTGAAGCAATTCCTAACTTTCGTAAAAAAATACGCTTGATTGATATCGACCTTATATACAGATCAATATATCTATTATCATATGAGTTTGATAATGTTTTTCTCTGTCTATTTACATAATGATATTTTACTAATGGACTAAAAACTACTATAGATGCTAAGGGAAATGCCCTATATATAAATTCTTGATCTTCTATCACAGATAAACCTTTTTCAAAAAACAAATGATTTTTTTTCAAAAAAGTAGATTTAAAAATTTTATTCCATGCATAATTCAAAACTGCATCTAAGTCAGAAATAAATAAACTGGGATTAAAATGTGGATAAATTAAATCCAGTGACGTTATTACTGTAGATCTAACTGTTTGTTCATGCCGATTACAATAATCCATAAAATAACCAAAAACAACAAAATCAGCATTTGCTTCAACAATAACTGAAATCAAATCACTATACAATGTATTTTCAATCCAATCATCGCTATCAAAAAAATGTATATATTCGCCTTTAGCTAGCCTTAAACCATAATTTCTGGCATCAGAAAGTCCCCCATTTTCTTTATCGTATAGATATATATTTTTATAAAGAGTGGAAAATTTCAATGCTATATCACGACTTTTATCTTTTGAGCCATCGTTAATTATCAACAATTCCCAATTCTTATATTTTTGCTGAACGACACTCAAAATTGCTTTTTCAAGATAACGTTCAACTCCATAAACAGGCATTATAATGCTAATCAACGGTTGATAATTTTCTATATTCATAAATCTATTAAATTTTCAACATCAGTGACAGAATCATTCATATGCATCTCCTTACGCATATTTTGTTTATATTCGGAGAGGATATGATGATCATCCATGATCATTTTCAGTCCATTATACAAAGCAGTTTCATCATTTTCAACAATCATTCCGAATTTACCATCAAGCAAAATTTCATCCATACCAGAACAAGCTGTAGTAAGTACAGGAATATTTAACAAAACGGCTTCAGTAACTGCTGTACTAAAACCTTCTCTCCTTGAAGAACAAACAAACAAATCCATCTTTGATATTATTGCGTAAGGATTTTCTTGGTAACCCAAAAAAGTTACATACTGATCTAATCCATGAGTCTTACAATAACTTATAAAACCATTATATAACTCACCTGTTCCTAAGATATAAAAATGGAATTTGTAATTTTCGTTTTTTAACCTTAACAAAACAGATAATAATCGATCATAACCTTTTTGATATACTAATCTTCCAACAGAACAGAGATTTAACACGTTATTTTCAACAATAAATGACGATTGTGTCATCGCCATTTCCCTAATCTTCTTAATATCTACTGTATTATATATCACTTGTGTCGACAAAAAATTCCAACCTGTTTTTTCTATAAAATTTTTTTCTAAAAATTTCGAAACAAAAACTATTGTATCAAAATTTGAATAACATTTTTTTGCTTCTTTCAAACTTCTATATGGCGAAAAAAATCTTTTTACGTCATCAATCTGAACATGCACCCAAGCAATTTTTCGGGTATTTGAATTCCTACACCCACTAATAATCCTTGTTGGAGAATTTTCCAAATAGGCAATTTCTACATCATAATATTCTCGAATCAAAATTTTATGTAAAAAGGTAGGAGAAAACAATTTCATTATAGAAGTTAAACCCCGAAATGTCTTTTTGAACAAATACTTGTGCCGAACTCCTCTATTTAAATATCTCTCATTAATTCCACATCCAAACAAGGTAAATAAAGTAATATCATATTTATTAAGATCTAACTGATTTAATAAATTAATGAGTACTTTTTCAGCGCCACCACCACCTAAATCAAAATGAAAAAATAAAACTTTTTTTTTCATAACAATTTCTTAAAATGATCAATTATATCGTTTGAAACTTGTTCAAAATTATATTGAATATCTTTTCTTTTCAATATATCCAAAATAATATTTATAGATGGATCAGGGACAAAAAATATATAACCACAATTTCTAATCCATTCATAACAAGAACCTATTTTATGATTATTGTTGGGAATTACTATGGCTGGAGTACGAGTGATAAAAGCAAAAATCATCCCGTGAAGTCGATCCGTAATTATCCATTCTGAACTTTCAAACTGTTTCCAGATCTTATTTAATTCTACTTTCCGCTCATTTACAGACAGTTTCGTTTTTTTTATATGTGTATCATAAAATTCAACAACATAAGACTTTCTTAAATCAAACGGTAATTGTTCTAAGTCTTTTAGTCCTATTCGCTCTTTATCCTTTCTCAAGCAGAGTGTTATTCCATGCCGCTCTTTTTTTGTCAATAAAGGCGAATAAGACATTACAACATCAGGACTCAACTGAACGTTTACTGTAGGCCATAATTCCCTCATCTTATTAAAACTCACTTTTTCTCTTGCCAAAATTAAAAGATTCTTATGAGCAGGATATATTGAATTCATTATTTTCAAAAGAGATTTAGTTTCTTGACGATCTGATAAAATAATAGATTGTGGGAAAATAATAATTTTATTATTTGGAAAATTTTTTACTATAAGAAGACGAAATAATTCTATATCAAAATATAAATCACTCATATTCCCTCCTCCTGTTATTGTAACGACATCGTTATCCTTTATATGTTTCTTTATAAAGGGTAAAGCCGATAATGTACAACTAATAGGTACATCCACAATTTGGTATTCAGGATATAATTTGGCCAATAAAAGTTCCTGAGTATAAGTTATAGCCACATCTCCCAAATTTCCATAATCTGCGGCCAAAAAAACAAAACATCTAGGTTTATTTTCATCTAGCGGTAATGAAAAATCATTTTTAAGACCTTTATACCAAGAATACAACTGAAACTTATAATAAAATAATGTTATTCTATTCATCTTTCAACTTAAAAACTTCATCACTAAAACCATATAGTCATCACTATATCAATTATATAATTTAAGTTTTGCCATTATAAATCGATGTTCAGATTTGGTAAAACCAACCAAACATACTATAAGAAATGACATACCTACCAATAAAACAAATTTAATTTTCCAATCTACAACTATTTTACTAATAAAAGAACTTATGGGTACCATAAGTAAAATAATAATAAAAGATTTAACAAACAGCGTATTTGCATATTCTCGTATATTTAAAAGTCCTATTCTATTAAGATAGAAAATTCTATATACATATATGGCTACATTTAAAAGAAGTTTTACAATCAATACACTACAAGGATTTCCTCCATTTACTAACAATAAATAAGAAAAAAGAATATTTAAAGACAATATACTTGATATTGCTAATTGATATTTTTTTATTTTACCTGTAGCTTGTACGCTACTCCATAATGGACCAGAAAGAGCATCAAAGATACTTGACAAAAGTATTAACTTCGTAAACTCAACAGCATACATAGGAACTTCTACTAACCATAATCGCAATAGAAATTCGCTATAAACGAATATTGGAAATCCCAAAATAAAAATCAGATAAAAAGATAAACGTGATGATAACCCTACAAGAGAATTAAATTGAATTTGATTACCAGCAGCATATTGCTTTATTAATTGGGGAATAAAAGCTGTTTGAAAATTACTAACAAAAGAATAAACGGCCGAATTTACTTGATTAGCAATTCCCATAGCTGTATTTGCTACCACCCCACAAAAAATGTTTAACAAAATAGAACCTCCCTGATAAGAAGCAATATTTGCAGCACTACCAAACAAGCTCCATACTGAAAAGCTAACAAGTCTTTTTAACAGCTTAGTGTCCCAAAAGAATACATACGAACAACTTTTAAATGTCCATTTACAATAAATTTGATAAATAATACTCGTTATAAGTGTAACTATAAAAGTTAGGATCGAATATAAAATCAATTTATCGATATCCCCTAAAACTAATAGATAAACAATTAATAATTTAAGTAAAACCTCTATTATACTCACATAAGCAAAAAAAGACATTTTCTCGTAGGCTATCACAGAAGCATTATAGGGTACCCTTAAAATAGAAACACAACAAGTCATAATTGACATCTGATAAACCCAGTTAGCCGCAAATATTCGTTTTTCAGGTATATTCAACTGAGTACTAAAAAACCATAGCCCTATTGTTTCTGCCAATAGTAAAACTAACAATGCAATAAAAACATGAGCTGTCATACTCATGCTAAATACACGCTTAACTTCCAACAGATTCTGCCGTCCTAACTCAAAATTAAGAAAGCGCTGAGTTGCACTTGCCATAGCATTATTGACAAATGTAAATAAAACAACTATCCCTCCAACCACATTATAAATTCCGAAATCTTCCACCCCCAAGGTATTCAATACCACCCGGGAGGTATAAAGAGATACTACCATAGACAGTAGCATCCGGATATAGAGCATGATGGTATTTTTTGCAATGCGTTTATTACTACTTATTGTCTCCTCTCCCATAACTATTAAAAAACATTTTGAAGCAACTTTTATATGCTTTGACCTATCTTATAATACTCAGTAACTATATTTTAGTAATCCATTACTAATCAATTAATTTACAGTTGCTTACAATATTTATCATATCTCATAAATGTTATCCATATATCAAAGCCTATTTTCTCAATGCCACTTCTACTGTTCCAACAAACAGTTAACAATGTTAATATTTATCACCTAAATCTCCTTGTCTAATAGAAAATCATAAAGTCAATAGGCACTGTATTATCATATACATACAGTTCGTCATACATATTTTTACTCCAACCCATATCTATAGGGCATGTATTAACTAACACCACAGAATCTACGATTCATGATATTTTTAAAATCTTCATAAAAGATTGTATTGTAAATTATGATTTATCCTACCAATTGTACGAAACTTATACATATAATTAACATTGATTCCTCTAAACTTTAATACTAAATGGGCATACCTAAACTATCTAACAAAGCCAAAACCTGTAATTAAATCCCTATACATCTGTTTTCTCCTTTCTTTCGATATATTCTTTCTTAAGGTATAATCATCACTATAACAAGGTCTGTTTTCCATTAGTTTTTTATTTCGTTCAATATATTCATCCAATGAACAAATAACCTTTGCAGGGGAACCTGCAGCAACGACATTTGAAGGAATATCACGAGTGACAGTACTATTTGCCCCTATAATACTATTATCTCCTATAGAAACATTTGGTAAAATTACCGTTTCAGCCCCAACAAAAACATTATTACCTATATTAACATTTCCTATACGAGTATACCCCAAATGGTGATATAAAGAAGCGTCATGTGCTAAAATATGGACACGAGGAGCCAAAACAACATTATCTCCTATATGTATATGCCAAACATGAGAAGGATCTAAAATAACACCATGCATTCGAAGAAAATTTGAGCCTACAACAAGTCCCATTTTTATCAAATCTTCTGTTGTGTAATCTGCTCTTAAACGGAAAACTAATCTTTTGATAAAATTCTTAAACATCATAATCACATTACTAAAAAAACAAGCACTCAATTGACAAATTATCAGCAGCTTCCTAAAAATACATATCCCCGCCATACCACCATCTTATGATCGCTGTAGGGGGTATCGGGGGAATCATAGGATATTCCTTTCAGTTCGTCGGAATAGAAGATATAATCGATCCGCCAGATGCGTTTGAGCTGACGGAAGGTGTATTGATAGCCTTTGCCGGCATCGCGGAATCCATCGGTCAACGCGCCTTTCATCCGGTGATAGGTATAGGAGGCGGGGGTATCGTTGAAGTCGCCACATACCACGACAGGGTAGGGGGAACGACGGATCTCTTCGGAGATATAGTCTGCCTGCGCTGCCCGTTTCCGGAAGTTCTCTTTCATCTGCAGGATCAACTTGACTCCGGCTTTCAGGCGAAACAGCCAGGGTTTGGAAGCCGCCTGTATCTGTCCGCGGTATTTATTAATACTCGTTGTCTCCAGGTGGTTACAGAATACCCGGACGGTATCGTGGGGCATACACACATCGGCAACCATCGCCAGGTTGACGGAGTTCTTGAAAAAGAGGGTCCGTACAGCCCGCAACGGATAGCGGCTGGAGATCATCATGGGCAAATGGTCGGTACGACCGCTGATATACCGATAGACTACATAATCGAATGCCATGCGAATGCTGTCCATCTGATAATAACTGGCATCGGGAGCTTCCTGCATACAGACCACATCGGGTTGCAACCGGCGGATATAAGCCGCCGCTTCCTGCATCGTCTGCTGTCTGTCCCAAAAGAAATGGGTGGTGTTGTAGGTCACCACCGTCAAGGGCTGAGCACCTTCGGGCAGGGTATTCCTTCCGGGGAAGGATGGCTGCCAGACAGCCAGCAGGTAGTCGGTATGCAGCAGGATTGCCAAGAGGGGCAACCACGCTTTCCGACGGTGACGGGTAAAGAGTTGTACAATCATCTGCAGGGCATTGAGTGCCAGTATTCCCCAAATCCCCAAGGTCAGGAAAGAGAGCCAGATCAGTATGCCATTGGCATAGTGGCCGCCGATCCAGGCGAGAAGAGAGAGGAATGGAAAAAAATAACACATATATTGTACGTTCTTTTGGCTTGACCCAAAAGAACCAAAAGGTCAAGGCTACACTCGGGAAGCTACTCCTTCGCGTTCTCCGCTAAAATCTCGGAAACTCGCTTCGCTCAGACAGCCGAGCTTTCTTAACGCTCCGAATCACGAATGAGCTTTACGCTTCCCTCCTTAGGCCGATAATAGCTATCTATTTAAAATTGTCAATTCTCAATTCTCAATTTTCAATTTTAATGGTCTAGCTGTTCGTAGATGGAATTCTTGCTTTTGAATTCGGGTACGATCTGCTTCATCATGCGGACGGTATCCATCTTCTGGACATGGATAGCCAGTTCGGTCAGCTCGTCGATGGCTTGATCGACGTGATGATAGTCGTATTCGCGTACCTGAGCCCGGTAGATCTGGGTATTGTCGGTCGGAAGGGTGTTTTCCTTCGTTGCCAACAGCTCTTCGTAGAGCTTTTCGCCCGGACGCAGACCGGTGTAGATGATGTCGATGTCTTCGCCCACTTTCAAGCCGGAGAGTTCGATCATACGGCGTGCCAGGTCGGCAATCTTGACCGGACTCCCCATATCGAAGACAAAGATCTCGTTGCCCTTGCCCATGAAAGCGGCTTCGAGCACGAGGCGACAGGCTTCGGGGATGGTCATGAAGTAACGGATGATGTCGGGGTGTGTAACCGTGAGCGGACCACCCTTCGCCAGCTGTTCGCGGAAGCGGGGGATGACCGAACCGTTACTACCCAATACATTGCCGAAGCGGGTGGTGATGAAGCGGGTCTTACCCGGCATCTCGCCCTTGCTGATGGCAATACTCAGGCTCTGTACATAGATCTCTGCCAGGCGTTTGGAAGCCCCCATCACGTTGGTGGGGTTCACCGCCTTGTCGGTCGATATCATGATGAATTTCTCTACTTCGTATTTCACTGCCATATTGGCTACCAGACGGGTACCATAGACGTTGGTATGCACCGCTTCGCAAGGATTCTCTTCCATCAGGGGCACATGCTTGTAGGCAGCCGCATGGAAGACATACTGCGGACGGAAACGGGCGAAGACACTCTCTACACGGTCCGCCATACGGATATCGCCCATGACCGGCTCAAAATGTACCTGCGGGAACTTCTCTTCCAGCTCGAGGCGGATGTTGTGCATCGGGGTCTCGGCACTGTCGAAGAGGATCAGTTCCTTCAGTCCGAAGGTACAGAGCTGGCGGCAGAGTTCGCTACCGATCGAACCGGCAGCCCCCGTTACCATCACCACCTTACCTTTGAGGGATTCGCGTATCTCGTCGAGGTTGATCTTGATCTCATCACGGCCCAGCAAGTCTTCGATCCGGATTTCCGGTAAGGCTTTCAGGCGGTTCTTTTCCTTTCCCAATACATCCATGGGCGGGAGAACCAGCATCTTCACCCGGGTATGGGCTCCGTAAACAATCAAGCGGTCTTTCTCTTTCTGCACGCCCTTCTGGCTGGGGAATACCAGGGATTTGAAAGGCATGTGTTCATACAACTCCCGGAAATCTTCTTCCGTAGCGATGGAATAGACGGTCAGTCCGTTCAGACGGAACGTACCTTTGGTTCCGATCTGGATGAACCCCCTGATCTTATATTTGTTCTGTTGTTGCAATAAAGAAGCCAGACTACTGTCTTCGGCCTGTGGATCATAATAGATCAATACCGGTTCGCTTTTGGGATTGACATTATTGACCAGATACCGGTAGGTTGTGATCATCAAAACACGGGAAAAGGAGAGGAGGAAGAATGTGGCTCCAAAATCAAAGATTCCTCCCAGCAGGATGAGATCGGCGGGGAAAAAGTGCCAGACACCCAGGAAAAGACATAATAGTACAGACTTCAGGAAAGAGGCCACTGCCAAACGTCCTACCTCGGTAAATGCCGAGTGACGAATGATGTTCTTGTAGGTTTTCAGAAGGGCAAAGCCTATAGCTGCCGCGCCGATAGACGCTATAGAAAGCGTACACAACAACTGAGGCGTCACTGTCAGCCCTTCATAGACGAACTTCACCAACAACAGGGTGAGTAAGCTCGCTACCCAAGCAATAAATAAATCCAAACAAAAGATGACCCAACGGTTTACATACTTTAGTTGGCGTAATCGAAATAAATTAACCAAAAATTGATTCATTAGGATAATCGTTTTTTTAGTATATGAATGTTTTTACTTAACTCCGGTTTGTGCTTTGAGTTTTTTGTTTGCCGTTTCGACGCATATACATTAACCTACTGAAACGTACCGATTTAACCACCGGCTTTTGTTAACGTCTTTCCACACCAAGGTTCGTCAGTCCCATCCGCTGGGACGACGAACAAATCATTTTCCACGCTTTTCCATACGCAGCCAAACGTATGAAACTCAAAATCCAGCCATGCCGGTACACGATTAACAGCCCAACCGCCCCAAAGGTTTACACCCGGGCATCGACAGGTTGTTTCTCCAGCTATCCGACGATGTCAACTCAATACTTGGCTACCCGACGAATGTCTTGATCCCATACCGGAAGCGTCTGCGCTAACCGGACAGCCTCTTCAGGCGTATCGGTGACCGCCCACAAGTCGGCATGCAACGGACGCATAAAACGCTCATCAACTGCCTGACGGAACAGTTGCAGCAGCGGATCATAATATCCGTTGGTATTTAAAATGACAATGGGATTAAGATAAAGGCCAAGTTGTTTCCAAGTAATGATCTCGAGCAACTCTTCGAGGGTTCCATAGCCACCCGGCAAGGCGATAACCGCATCCGAAAGACGGGCCATGGTCTGTTTCCGCTCGTGCATATCGTTGACAACGATCGTTTCCGTCAATCCTGTATGATTCCAACCCTGCTCTACCATGAAGCGCGGAATCACACCAGTGACTTCGCCTCCTGCTTCGAGAGCGGCATCCGAAACAGCGCCCATCAGACCGATGTTGCCTGCGCCGTTCACGATCCGGATATGTGCCTCCGCCAATTGTCTCCCCAAGAGGCGGGCGTGGTCAAAGTAGACCGGATCAATCTGTGTGCTGGATGCACAGTAGATACAAATTGTTTGAATCATTAGGATTTCATTTTACAAGAGGCAGATCCCTCCACGGTATAAGTGGAGAAACGCCTTTTTATTTCTTTCTTATACAACGGCAAAGGTAACAATATATTTCCATAAGGGTCATCACAAAGTTTTTAAACTTGATTTGTTTTGATTTTTTAACATAGGAGAAAAGGAAAGGAACAATTTTCAATGGACTATGGACTATGGACAATGCGTGTAGAGGCGCAGCGTACTGCGCCTCCATCCCAATGCGACAGGATAAAACGACGGGAAACGAATTGAATATATTCGTTATTTTATTGATTGTTATTGGATTGTGTGGAACGTCGTTATGAGGCGCAGCACGCTGCGCCTCTACTGTCGCAAGGCAAGTGCCATGGATAAATGGAAACCCTTGAGAATTGAGAATTCATTAGGCACAGGTTTCACATAATTAGGCACGGATTTCACGGATTACACGGAAAATATAATTTCCCAACACGACAGGATAAAACGACGGGGAACGAAATAAATATGTTCGTTATATTATTGATTGTTATCCGGTTGTGTGAAACGTCGTTATGAGGCGCAGCACGCTGCGCCTCTACTGTCGCAAGGTAGGTTTCATGGATAAATGAGGGAGAAAAGATAATTGTCAATTGTCAATTATCAATTTTCAATTCCCCAGCCAAGGTTCCGGGTTCTGCTTGGATTTTTCCTTCCAGAGCTGGAAATGGAGGATGGTGGTGTTGTCGGAAGGATCGAGGAAGATCTTTCCGATGACCTGACGGGTAGAAACCTTGTCTCCCGCCTTGACATAAACCCGGTTCAGGTTACTATAGACGGTGAGGTAATTACCATGACGGATAATCACCGAATTGTTGAAGCCGGGGATGGTGAAGACACGGGTAACGACACCGTTGAAGACGGCACGGGCCTCGGCACCCGTATCCGCCAGGATATCGATTCCGTTGTTGTTGGTACGAACATGTTCGAGGGCGGCATGCTGATGCTCTCCGAACTGACCCACGATGCGATGTGTGTTACCGGTGACAGGGTAGGGCAGACGTCCGCGATTCTCGGAGAAATAATTCGACAGGGCCTTTTCCTCCTTCGTCATGGCATATCCTCCCTTCACATCCGCCTTCCGTTCTTCCAGCGGCGTGGTAGTCGTTCCCTCTTTCTTGTTCTTCCGGACAGCCGCCTCACGGGCTTTCCGTTCACGCTCAGCCTGGGCGATCTCTTCGGCGATCTGCTTTTCGATCATCCGGTTCAGCTGGTTGGCCTGTTTCTGCTTCTCCTTCAGCTGAGCCTGGAGCAGCGACTTCTTCTTGCCCAGCTGAGCGATCTCATCCTTCTGGCTCTTTTCTTCGACCTGCAGTTTCTGCTGTTCCTCTTCACGGCTTGCCAGCAGACGCGTTTTCTCTTCGCGGGTCTTCTTCAACTCCAGCTGCTGACGGTTGATCTCCGACTGACGGGAGATGATATCGGTAGCCTGCCGTTTCTGCCACTGGGCATATTCGCGGAGGTAACGCATCCGGCGGAGCGACTGCCCGAAGCTTTCGGCCGAAAGGATAAACAGCAGCTTGTCTTGCGAGGCATGCCGGCGATACATACTGCGTACCGACTTGCCATAGCTCTCCTTCTTCTGCTGCAACTGGTTCTCGAGGACACGGATCTGTTTCCCCATGTCGGTAATCTGGATATTGATCGCCTCCATCTCCTGGTTCAACAGACTGATCACCTTCTTACGCGACAGGATCTGCTGGGAAATCAGCTTCAAGCGGCGGGTTACGTCTTTCTCCGTCGCCTGTGTCTGCTTCAGCAGCTCTCCGGTCTTACGGATCTCTTCCAGCGTCTCTTTCCGCTGCTTCTCCAGTTCACGCACCCGCGCCGACTGCTGGCCCCATACCGAACCGGCAAGCAACAAACATATCAATAGATGAATCAGTCTCATGTCACTCTTTCCTTGCGTATTCACGCCCTTATTGATTACCTCCGATCATTTTCAAAACATCCGCAAAGGTAATGCGTTTGTATTTGGCAGGAATCGAAAAATCCATATTTAACGCCTTGTTCCACTGGAGACGGGAGAAACGGATATCCATGCCACCCTTCCGGATCCCCTCATCCCGAAACGCTACCTGCATCTGCAACGGGAACAGCCACGATACCGACGGCTGGGACTCCAGGCTGAGATACTTCCACAACAGCGAATACCGGCCGTTCCCCTCGGTGATCAGCGTCGAGAGCAGCTGTTCGTCGCTATTCGCCTCAAAACAATAACGCAGGTCCATCCGGTCGCGGGCATGCAAGCGGGTTATGGCCCCTTCCCGTTCGAGGTGGAACTGATCGTAATGCACCCCTTCGACCTCCTGCTCACCCGGCAGGAACAACTGATGCACGAACAGGGCCTGGAGGTTATAGAAGTTGAAATCGATCGGCCACTCTTCCTTCAGGGCCGCATACCGTTCAGCCATATACCGTTTGTTCATCCGGTCCATAACCTTCACACTGTCGGGAGTCAGCTCCATCCGGAAGACTTCAATCCCCAGGAAAGGCTGGACCGACAACTGGAGGGCACTGTCTTTGACCAGCTTGAATTCCACCCGCGAGCCGACCGTTTTATCCCCCATCTGGAGATCGACGTTCAGACGCGCCAAGAACGTCCGGAAAGCCGGTTCGTGCTCCTGCATCGACGCCACAAACGCTTTCAGCTCCTTGGTATTGACTTTCTCCTGGTCGCCCGATACCTTCGCCGACTTACACCCGTAGAAACCCAAGAGGGTAACCAGCAAGAAGCAGGCCAGGACCATTCCGTTTATTCTTCTCATTTGCTTTCTGTATCTTCAATATAAATACCTTTGGCGATCTTCTGTTTGAGGACATCGGTATCCTTTCCCATCTCCTTCGCCTTCTTCCACTGTTCGAGCGCCTTGTCTTTCTCACCGCTCATATACAGGATATCCCCGTAGTGATCCACCAGCTCGGCACTGTTTGTCTTGTCTTTCGACAAGGCATTCTCAATATAAATCTTGGCCAGCGTATAATTACCCTGCACGAAGAACACCCAGGCATAGGTATCCAGATAGGTGGCATTGTCAGGCTCCAGCTTGATACACTGGGCAGCCATACGCTCCGCCTTCTTCAGATCCTTCTTGTCGAGAGTCAGGAAATAACTGTAGTTGTTCAATACCGGAGCATTATTCTCGTTGTATTTCAGGGCCTCATCGTAGGCCTTATAAGCTTCGTCCATCTTCTCCATCTGGTAATAGAGATCCCCGATCTGTCCGTAGAAGTTAGACTTCACCACGCCGTTCCCCTCGGGGATGATCTTCAGTCCGGCATAATACGTATCCAGCGATTCCTGGTATTTCTCCTGCATATAATACCCGATACCCAGGTAGAAATAATATTCGGGAGCCTCCGGGAACAGCTCTTTGCAACGGGTACAGATACGGATCACCTCCGGAATATCTTCCCCCTTGAGGGAGATATTCAGCAACTGCTGCCATGCCCCTTCGTTGGAAGGTTCCATCTCCGTCACCAGCTGGAACTGGAACTTCGCCTCTTCCTCCTTTTGCTGAGCCATCAGCAGGCTGCCATACATCAGTTTCAGCTCGGTATCCTCCGGATGCTGGTCCAGCAACGTCTGGAACAGAGAATTGGCATTCTCGATTCCCTGCTGGGTCTGCTGCAGACGCTGTACATAGCGGGAAAGAATCCCCACCTTGGTCTCCACATCCAGTTTCTCATTCACCAGGGCATCCCGTATTTCCTGTTCGGCTGCTTCCTTATCACCCGTCTGATCGTAATAATTCGCCATGGAAACGATATAACGCGGATCATCCGGATCAATCTCATGTGCTTGCTGATAGCAGGCTAGGGCCTTCTCCGTCTCCTCGTTCTCCAGGTGAAGGTCACCCATCAGCAAACGGTAACGGGCATTCATCGGATACCTGTTGGCCAGCTTCTCGATCTCCTCGAAAGCTTTGTCGGGCTGTTTCAGGGTCTGGTACAACTTGAACTTCTGCAGGGAAAGAGTTTCATTCATTCCCATGGTCGACTCGAGCACGTTGTATGCATCGATCGCTGCTCCGATCTCACCTTCCTGCGTCAGGGCATCCGCCAGGTAATAATTCAGTTCGCTTTTATCGGGATACCGTTTCACCAGCTCTTCGTAGGAATCAGAGGCTTCACCATACATGCCTAAATTCCGGTATAAGCCCGCCAGTGTCATCCGGTAGGTGAAGTTATCATCGCTATGGGCAACGGCACTCTTGAGCATCTCGACCGCCTTCTCGGGACGATTCCGCTGGAGCTGAAACATCGCCAACTCATACAAGACCGGAGAAGAAGCCGTATCCAAAGACAGGCAATAGGAGAAGAGGTCGTAGGCCGCATCATACTTGCCCGCATTCTTCAGGTTGGCTGCTTCGTAATAGAAATAATCAAACTTACGCTGCTGCTCCGGAGAAAGCTGATTCAATGATGCCTGAACCGGTGTCTTGACATCCGAAGCCCAAAGTCCAGCAGGCAACAGGAGCCACAACGATAACCAATAAGATAATTGTCTAAACATAATACCTATATATGTAGAGACGTAGCGTGCCGCGTCTCCAAAATTTTCAATTCTCAATTTTCCATTTTCAATTGATCAGATTTTCCCTGTGTGACCGAAACCACCGGTACCCCGTTCGGTATCGTCAAGCACTTCGACCGCTTCCCATTCCACCTGTTTATAGGCAGCAATGACCATCTGGCAGATCCGCTCTCCGTCGTTCACGACAAAAGGTTCGTTAGAGAGATTGACCAGAATCACTCCGATTTCTCCCCGGTAATCGGCATCAATGGTTCCCGGCGTATTTAATAAGGTAATGCCATGCTTGATGGCCAAGCCACTCCGCGGACGCATCTGTGCCTCGTATCCGTCGGGCAAGGCGATGTAAAGTCCTGTTGGGATCAGCTTCCGTTCAAGCGGTTTGATCTCTACCGGTTCAGAGAGGTTGGCACGGATATCCATGCCCGCCGACTGCGTTGTGGCATAAGCCGGCAGCGGGTGATGCGATTTATTGATAATCTGTACTTTCATTCGATCTTTCTTTTATGAAGTGCAAAAATAGTTTTTTTGAAGGAAAATGAAAACGGCACGAATTAATAATTAACAATTCCCCCTTGCTGTATTAACGAAAATGAAATATCTGAAACAGGATTCACACACGAATGTAAAGCAATCATAAACTGATTGACACGCTGAAGAAACAGGGGGCCTCTACTTTTGCAGTGTGAAAAATGAAAACGAGAATAATTGATTAACGATGCATAAATTAGCTTCTTTACTACTGACGCTTTCAGCAACAACGGCTTTTGTACAAGCCGAAAACATCAAGGGAACCGTGGTCGACAAAGTCACCAAAGAACCTTTGATCGGAGCTACTATCCAGGTAGCCGGAACGACAATGGGAAGCATTACCGACTTCGACGGTAAGTTTGAATTGCCCGAACTGGAAAATAAGTCCTATACCCTGATCATTTCGTATGTATCCTATCAGACACAGGAAATACCGGTGGATGCAACCAAGGCACAGGACCTGGAGATCACCCTGAGCTCGGACGACAAACAGCTGAACGAGGTAACAGTCGTAGCCCGTAAAAACCTGGAAGGAGAGAAGGCACTGCTGCTGGAACGTAAAAAAGCATCGGTAGCTGTAGAAAACATCGGATCAAAAGAAATGTCTATCAAAGGTATTTCAAACGTAGAGGAAGGTGTCAAGAAGATTACCGGTATCTCGATCGCCTCGGCCGGACAACTGATTGTACGTGGCTTGGGAGACCGCTATAGCACGACGACATTGAACGGGCTTCCGATAGCCTCGCCCAACCCCGACAACAAGCTGATTCCATTGGACCTGTTTCCAACATCGACCGTAAAAAACATCACCGTGAGCAAAGTGTATGAAGCCAATACCTTTGCCGACTATTCAGGGGCTCATATTGACATCAGCACCAAAGAAAGTACCGGAGGGGACTTCTTCAACCTCGGTTTCAATATGGGAGGCCAGTTCAATACCCTCTTGCAGGATTTCTATTCGATGGACCGGGCACAGTCGCTGTTCAAGAATCCCGGAATCGATTCTCGTTTCATCAACATGGAGAAAACCGAGTTTGAAACGGCTGTCAAAAATGAAAATCCGTTCAACACGACCTTCGATGTCAAGAAAAAAATCAGTCTGCCTAATTTCAGCGGTAACATCGCCGGAGGAAAAGACTGGGCGGTAGGAGACCAGACCCTGAGCCTGCTGGCTTCTTTTTCTGCCAGCAACGGACAGCAGACCATGCGGGATGCTTTCTTCCGCACGCTGGAGGCAGGAGGTAGTACACTAGACCTATTCAATTATAACAGTTATGCAGAAGAGCTGAAGCTGGGTGCTCTGGCCAATCTGTCATATACCTTACGTACCGCCGACCGGATCGGATATACGTTCTTCTACTCCCGCAACATTGTAGATACGTATATGCGCCGGGAAGGTACCGACTACGAAGATCATAACCTGATCGGCAACAACAATACAACCCACATCTACTCCTTGCAGAACCACCAGATCAACGGACACCACGAGTTCGGAAGTCAGTGGGAACTGAACTGGAGCGGATCGTACAGCAAGACCGGAAGCAACGAACCGGACCGCCGTCAGCTGATGTTCGAGAAAGACGGAGACGAGCTGAAGCTCTTCAAGCTAAACCGACAGGAAACCATGCGTTACTTCGGAGCCCTGAACGAGGATGAATGGGTAGGAGACATCCGTTCCATCTATCACTTCAGCGACAAGAACTTCCTTCGCTTCGGTGCTGTCTATAAAGACAAACAGCGCGATTTCAACTCAACCCGTTTCTATTACAACCTGAGCAAACTCAATCCGGAAATTACGGATACCTATATCACCAGCAACCTCATGGGATATGACAATGTGCAGAACGGTACAATCGTCATCAACCGTGACCAGCAGCCCAAAGACCAGTACGAGGCAGGACATACGATCTACGCCGCCTTTGCTGAAACGGAATTCTACCCGATGGAGAACTTCATGATGAACGTAGGATTACGTTACGAACGGAGCGAACAATGGGTAAACTATGCTACCGACGGCGGACAAGCCAAACGGAACGAGTTGAACTCGGATGACCTGTTCCCGGCCGTGAACATGAAATATACCCTCGACCCGTCCAACAGCCTGCGTCTGTCGGTATCACGTACCGTAACCCGTCCGTCGTTCATCGAAATGGCCCCGTTCCTTTATCAGGAATCCTACGGTTCTTCTCAAATCCGTGGTAACGCCGATCTGAAGAACGGATACAACTACAACCTGGATTTGCGGTATGAGTTCTTTGATTCGAACAACGTAAACAACATGATTGCCGTAACCGGCTATGGAAAGGTACTGCAAGACCCGATCGAACGGACACAAACCCTCTCGGGAGGAGCAGCCGTTCACTCATTCCAGAATGCCAGCACAGGTATCGCAGCCGGTGTGGAAATCGAATTCAGACGTGAATTGATCCGGGATGTCCGGGTAGGCATGAACGGTTCATTTATGTACACCAACGTAAAACTGCCAGAAGACGGAGGCGCCTATACCAACGACCAACGTGCCCTCCAGGGAGCTTCACCCTACCTGCTGAACGCCGATATCACCTATTCACCGACGATCAAGAACGAAAATCCGCTGACAACTACCTTGCTTTACAACCTGCAGGGTCCGCGTATCCACGCAGTCGGTATCTCCGGACTGGGAGATGAGAAACAGCTGCCGGTACATACCCTCGACTTCGTAGCCAGCTACAAACTGAACGATCACTTCAGTCTGAAACTGGAAGTAAGCGATCTGCTGAACCAGGACATCGTATTCAAGCAGGAGACAAAGAACGGCGATAACCTGGAAGTGGAACGGTTCAAGCGCGGTACCGGATTCGAAATCGGATTCAGCTACGCTTTATAAAGACAAATCAGCTAACTAGTAAGATATTAATAACATATTCAAAAAAAAATTCAGGTATGAAAACATCTAATTTGAAATTCTTATCCATGGCAGCTATTTCAGCCATGATTGCTTTCACATCATGTGACGAAGACGATCCAACAGACAATCCCAATACAGATGGTACAGAAAACCCGGACGGTGAAGCAACCGGTTATTCTTCTGAATTATTCCAGGCTGAAGAAAATCACAATACCATCAACTTTGATTTCAGCAATACTTTCAGCAACCTGTTCGTAGGAACCATCGATGGCGGAGCGGATATGCCAAGCGTAAACAGTTTCTTTACAGCAGCCGCTTATCAGGGAGCAGTCTCAGCCGACAACAACTGGACAGCCGGATGGACACTGACAACCGAAGAAGGCGGTGACAACAAGGCTGATCAGGAAGCCGTAGAAACCCTGACCGGTACCCTGTCGGAAGACAAGACATTGGAAGCCAACAAAAAATACATGTTAAGCGGTGACTATATCGTAGAGACAGGCGCTACCCTGACTATTCCGGAAGGTGTTACCATCGTAGCAGAAGCCGACGATGACAAAGTGGATTATATCCTGATCCAGCAAGGAGCCAAGATCGTAGCTGAAGGTACAGCCGAAAACCCAATCGTCATGACAGCTACCAAGAAAGAAGCCGGAGCCTGGGGTGGTATCCACATCTGCGGTAAGGCACATTCGAATGTAGAAGGTGGTACAGGTAAATCTGAAATCGGTGACGCAACTTATGGTGGCAACGATGATGCAGACAACTCAGGTGTATTGAAATACCTGCGTATCGAATACAGCGGTTATGCATTCGACTCAGAACACGAAGCCAACGGATTCACATTCTACGGCGTGGGTAATGGTACGACCATCGAATACTGCCAAGCATACAAAGGATCTGATGATGGTTTCGAATTCTTCGGCGGTAGCGTAAACGTGAAGAATGTAATCGCCGTAAGCTGCAGCGATGACTCATTCGACTGGACAGAAGGATGGAACGGTAACGGTCAGTTCATGGTCGCTTATCAGGAAGCTGAAGAATCACTGGGTTATGACTGTGACTGTTTGATGGAATGTGACAACAACGGTGATAACTTCGCCGCTACTCCGGTTGCTCATCCGACATTGGCTAACCTGACATTGATCGGTAACGGTGGCAGCAAACAAGGTATCCGTTTACGTGCCGGTACACAAGCTTCTATCTACAATGCCCTGGTAGCCGAAAAAGGCATGTGTCTGACAACTGAAACAGCTGAAACGGAAGATGCATTGGTAGAAGGTACTTCTGTTCTGAACTATATCACCTTGGCAACAGACATCACTTGCAAAGGAGCCGAATAAAAAGACACACACAAACTCATAATAAAACTTGTATCATGTAAAAGGGGTAGTTCCGGGAGGAACCGCCCCTTTCTTCATTATCTTTACATCTTCCATTCATCCTGCCAATGAATGACGAAACGTTCGCCGTCAAATTCCAGCGGGAGCCAGATATAACGACCGTCAATCGCATTCTCGGGAGTCCACCGGTCGCCCATATAAATGAACTTGTCCGGTTGTCCGGGCATCGGGAGAATATACGTACTCTGCGAATGATAGGTCGTAGCAGAATCGGCATCCATACACGGATTTCCCAGCTCCTTCCATTCGCCCAGGATAGAATCGGCTACCGCCGAACGGGCTGCATTAGGAGCCCAGCCTGTACAGCCAGACATCATCAGGTAATATTTCCCGTTATGCTTGAACATGGCAGGAGCTTCCATGAAACGGCCGGCAAAACAACGGACATACACCCCATTGTGATCGGTATAGTCATCATTCAGCTGGGCAATCTGCAAGGTACTGTTCTCTTCCGACGCATAAATGTGATAGGCTTTACCGTCGTCATCGACAAACAGATTCATATCACGGGCCATCTGTCCTCCTTCCAGGTCACGCTTGTGGATATTCAACGAATCAGGATGTCCGGGCAGACTCCCTCCGGAATAGGCATCTTCCAACGCAGGCACAGGAGCGTTTTTCAGCTCGTCTGAAGCATTTTCAGCCCATTTCCCGGCATTGATACGCCCAGCATGCAAGAAGCGATACGGACCCGTTACCCGGTCGCTGACAGCCACTCCGCTTTGTGCGCCCCTGTATCCCATCCCTTTCGGTTCGAGATGGAACCACATCACATATTTCCCGGTCTTGGCATTATGGATAACTTTCGGACGCTCCAGGATACAGCCTTTTTCAATCGGACTACCCGAACCTTCGGGTTCTACCGTCAAAGCGATGCCCTCATCTATCCAGTTGTACAAATCGTCTGATGAATAGCAGTGAACCCCCACATTGGCCCGGTTGCCTGCCTCACCCTCTGTCTTATGTTCACCAAACCAATAATAACGGCCTCCATCGTACAGGATGCCTCCTCCATGGGCATTGATATGCACCTCCGTGTTGTCGAGCCAGATTTCACCGGGCTTAAACGACTGGTAACGTTTCCCCTCCTGGCATGAAAATAGTCCTGCTACTAACAGGGACAAGCAAAATGTTTTCCACATATATGTTAGTTTTTAAGATTATGAACCGCAACGCATATTGCAAACTTACAGATTGAATCCTGGCTATACAAGAAATTTCAAGAAAAAGACGAAAGGATTTGTCTATAAAAAACTATATTTGCATAATCATTCAGGCTAACGATAATTTGATATGTTAAAACAACAGTTACGTCAACAGCTTCAACAGAAGCTTTCTCCCCAGCAGATTCAATTGATCCGCTTGCTGGAACTTCCTGCTATTGAGTTGGAAGAGAAAGTCAAACATGAGCTGGAAGAAAACCCTGCCTTGGAAGAAGGCAAGGACGTGCCGGAAGATGATTTTGATACCGCAGAACATACCGATCCGGATGACAGGGACAATACGGAAGGCGGAGAATCAGACGCCGACTTAGATCTGTCATTGGGTGATTATATGTCGGAAGATGATATCCCGGAATATAAATTGCAGGAAATACGTGAACGGAGTGAAAAGAAAGAAGATATTCCGTTTTCGGTCAGTGAGTCGTTGAACGAATTCCTGATCCAGCAATTACGTTTACGCAATCTTCCTGAAAAAGAAATGAAGACAGCCGAATACATCATCGGGAATATTGACGACGACGGGTATCTGCGCCGTGATTTGGGGGCCATAGCAGACGACCTGGTTTTTCAGGCAGGTCTGGATGTGGAGGAAAAAGATATTTATCCCATCCTGCAGATCATCCAGGATTTCGAGCCTTATGGTGTAGGAGCACGTAATCTGCAGGAATGTCTGCTGATTCAATTACAGAAGAAAGAACAGACACCGGAGACACGAATTGCCATCCGGATCTTGACTGATTATTTCGAGGAATTTACGCGGAAGCATTATGATAAAATACTGCGCGGACTGAACATCTCGGAAGAGACCCTGAAAAAGAGTATCCGTGAGATTACGCTTTTAGATCCCAAGCCTGGTATTGCCTGGGGAGGAACGATGGAAACAGCCATGAGCCAGATCATACCGGATTTTATCGTCGATTCGAACAATGGTGAGATCACGTTGTCGATGAACAACCGGGGTATTCCGGATTTACGCATCAATCAGGAATATGTCGATATGTTTCACGACTATACGAGCAACAAGGCCAATCAGACCAGCGACCGGAAGAATGCCGTACAATTTGTAAAGCAAAAACTCGATTCGGCCCAATGGTTCATCGACGCGGTCAAACAGCGTCAGGAGACCTTACAACGCACGATGGAAGCCATTATCTACTTACAGAAAGACTTCTTCCTGACGGGGGATGAATCGTCACTCCATCCGATGATCCTGAAAGACGTGGCAGAACGGAGCGGATACGATATCTCTACGATTTCGAGAGTCAGCAACAGCAAATACGTACAGACCAACTTCGGTATTTATCCGCTGAAATACTTCTTCTCTGAATCCATGCAGACCGATAGCGGAGAAGAAATCTCAACCCGCGAAGTCAAGAAGATCGTAAAGGAGCATGTGGATAACGAAGACAAACGGAAACCATTGACCGATGAGGAACTGGCTGCTATCCTGAAAGAAAAGGGATATGTCATTGCCCGCCGTACGGTAGCCAAATACCGCGAGCAACTGGGTATTCCGGTAGCCCGTCTTCGGAAAGAAATCTAAAGGAGCAATTTATGAGATTAATAGCAAATATATTGTCGATCGCCTTTCATCCGTTGCTGATGGTCACTTACGGAGTCGCGTTGGCATTTGCCAGCACGTATCTGGCTGTCTATCCGCTTCAGATGAAGTTGCTGATCCTGTCGGGGGTCTTTCTGATGACAGCAGTCGTCCCGGCTATTTTTATTTTCCTGCTGGTCAAATATGGCAATGCTGGTGATTATGCCCTGACCAATCGTCGTGTACGCACGTTGCCTTATTTGCTCTACGTCGCTTCGATCGTGGCCTGTGCCTTTTTCCTGTTACGGATGTTATTGCCATTCTGGCTGGTTGTCATCCTGTTCGGTACTGCAGCAGTCATGCTGATCGCCATGGGAATTAATTTTAGGTGGAAGATCAGTGCCCACATGATCGGTATCGGCGGACTGATAGGAGGTATCATGGGAATTGCCCAAATCTATGCACTCAACCCGTGGAGAGGTTTTATCATCGGGTTTCTGATAGCCGGCTGTTTGGGAACGTCTCGCCTGATTCTGCAAAGGCATACGCCGGCACAGGTCTATGCAGGTTTCGGATTAGGATTTACAGGTATTTATATATCTTCATTATTAAGTTATTTCTATTTTTTCATTTAAAACACTTGAAATATGAATTTTCCTACAGATGTAAAGTACACAAAGGATCATGAATGGATCCGCGTTGATGGCGACGTAGCATACGTTGGCATTACCGATTATGCACAAAGCGAATTGGGTGAAATCGTTTATGTAGATATCACAACAGAAGGTGAAACAGTAAACAAGGAAGAAGTATTCGGTACGATCGAAGCCGTTAAGACTGTATCTGACCTGTTCATGCCGGTTACGGGTGAAGTATTGGAAGTAAATCCGGAATTGGAAGATGCTCCTCAGCTGGTAAACGAAGATGCTTATGGCAAAGGATGGATCATTAAAGTAAACGTATCGGATGCAGCAGAACTGGATGAATTATTGTCGGCTGCTGAATATGAACAATTAATCGCGAAATAAGATGACGCCGGTTGTTAGTATCATCATGGGCAGTACTTCGGATCTGCCCGTTATGGAAAAGGCAGCCAAGTTTCTCGATGAGATGGAAATCCCGTTCGAGATGCATGCATTGTCTGCCCACCGTACACCGGAAGAAGTAGAAAAATTCGCCAAGGGAGCCAAAGACAGAGGTATCCGTGTCATCATCGCGGCTGCCGGTATGGCTGCTCACCTGTGTGGTGTCATTGCTTCCATGACGACTGTTCCCGTCATCGGTGTACCTATCAATTCGACGCTCGACGGTATGGATGCCCTGTTGGCTATCGTACAGATGCCTCCGGGAATTCCGGTTGCTACCGTAGGGATCAACGGAGCCTTGAATGCCGGTATCCTGGCCGTACAGATGCTGGCTGTAGGCGATGAAGCATTACAAACAAAATTGGCCCAATACAAGGAAGATTTGAAAAAGAAGATTGTAAAGGCCAACGAAGATTTGGCAAAAGTATCTTTCAAATACAAAACCAATTAATTTCAAGTAGAGACGCAACTCCTTGCGTCTCTACCTTATCAGGAACACATGGATTATTTCAATTACAACCGTCGTCAGTCGTCGGTAGTTCAGATCGGAAACACCCCGATGGGTGGTGATTATCCGATTCGTATCCAGTCAATGGCCAATGTTTCCACCATGGACACGGATGCTGCCGTACAACAAGCCATCCGGATGATCGAAGCCGGAGCAGAATATGTCCGTTTCACGGCTCAGGGCGAACGTGAAGCGCACAACCTGGGTGTCATTCGCCGTCTATTGAATGAGCAGGGATATACGACGCCTTTGGTGGCCGATATCCATTTCAACCCGAAAGCAGCAGATGCAGCGGCTGTCGAGGTAGAGAAGGTACGTATCAATCCGGGAAACTATATGGATAAAGTAAAAACCTTCAGCCACCAGGAATATACGGATGAGGAATATGCTGCCGAGCTGCAGAAGATCCGCGACCGTTTCGTTCCTTTCCTCCAGATTTGTAAAGAACATCACACAGCGATCCGTATTGGCGTGAACCATGGTTCGTTGTCCGACCGGATCATGAGCCGTTATGGTGATACACCACACGGAATGGTAGAATCATGCATGGAGTTCCTGCGTATATGCCGCGATGAAGACTTCCCGAACGTGGTTATTTCGATCAAAGCCTCCAATCCGGTAGTCATGGTCAAGACTGTCCGCCTGCTGGTGAAGACCATGGAAGCGGAAGGCATGAGTTATCCACTCCATCTGGGAGTAACCGAAGCTGGTGACGGCGAAGACGGCCGTATCAAGAGTGCCGTAGGTATCGGAGCACTTCTGGCCGACGGTATCGGAGACACGGTACGGGTATCGCTCACGGAAGATCCGGAAGCTGAAATGCCCGTAGCACAAAAACTGGTCAACTACATTCAGGAACGCCAGGGACATCAGCCGATTGTCGGAGAACTGGCTCCCGGCTATGATCCGATAGCCTGCTTGAAACGGAAAACACGTGGGGTAGAAAAGATTGGTTCTGATTTTCTGCCAGTCGTCATCTCCGACCGGGCACAAGGGGATTTTGAGTTCAATTACGAAGCCATGCCCGATTTCATTTATATTGGTCAGGAGAATCCTGAAAACTTACCAGACACATTCCGTCTGCTGGTAGATGCCCAGTTCTGGAAACCACGTCCCAATGCATTCCCTTACTTTATTGCTTCAGAAGCAGAAGAAATGAAAAGCTACGAGTCTCCGCTGAAGTTTATCCGGCTGACTTATCCGGATCTGACAGATGATATCCTGGAGATTCTGAGAAAAGACAAAACGGTTGTAGTCGTATTGAGTACACACCGCCGTAACGGTCTGGGAGAACAACGGGCAGCCATGCACCGCCTGATGAAGGCTGGAGTAGATGTACCGGTTATCCTTCACCGCGAATACAACGAACCGGATATCGAGTCTGTCCAACTGAAATCAGCAGCTGATTTGGGTGCTTTACTACTTGATGGCTTCGGGAACGGTATCATGCTGCATGATGATGCGGTTCCTGCCCAAATACTTGATCAGACCATGTTTGGAATTCTACAAGCAGCCAAAGTCCGTATCAGTAAAACAGAATACATTTCCTGTCCGAGCTGCGGACGTACGTTATACGACCTGCAAACAACCATTGCCCGTATCAAAGAAGCGACTTCGCACCTGAAAGGGTTGAAGATTGGCATCATGGGATGTATTGTCAACGGACCAGGTGAAATGGCCGATGCCGATTATGGGTATGTAGGAGCCGGACGTAACCAGATCAGCCTGTACAAGGGGAAAGAATGTCTTGTCAAGAATATCCCCGAAGAAGAAGCCGTTGAACGGTTGGTTCAGTTAATCAAAGACAATGGCGATTGGAAATAAACGGGAATCGTCGGGTTCTGACACCCAAGCTCAAATTCGAACTTTATATGTGTCAAGTAGAACGCATGAAGAATAAGTGTCTTTCATCAACAGGAAATCGGACGATAAGATGGAGAGCTTTATGGGCAGTATTCAGCCTGCTCGTTACGGTGAGTCCGACATGGGCTTCTACTTCCGACACCTTGGATATACAGGACAACCTGTCAAGAATTCAAAAACTACAGCGGACGTCGGCCTACCAGATAACCAAGCAAGGCGTTCCGCTGTTGTTTGCCAGTGCATTGGCTACTTCCATCGACAAGAGAATCCAAGAAACCCGACAGGTGAACATGTCATCTTTCTCCAATCACTTTGATGATTACCTGCAATATGCCCCGATGGCAGCCATGTTCGGAATGAAACTGGCAGGTGTCAAAGGAAGAAGTACCTGGGGAGAGATGATGACAGCCGATGTGATCTCTGCCGCTTTGATGTCAGGTGTTGTCAACGGATTGAAATATACAGTCAAACGGGAACGTCCCAACCAACGCAAGAACAACTCGTTTCCATCGGGCCATACGGCAACGGCTTTTATGGCCGCCACCATGTTATACAAAGAGTATAAGGATTTAAGTCCATGGGTTGGTATCGGTGCGTATTCGGCTGCTACCTTGGTTGCAACCGGACGGATGATGAACAACCGCCATTGGCTGTCGGATATGTTGGCTGGAGCCGGTATCGGTATCATGTCAACGGAAGTAGGCTATCTTTTATCTGACCTGATTTTCCGTAAGAAGCCTTTATTCGACGTACTGGACGACGATGCCTCTTATACCCGTATTCCTTCCTTTATCGAATATTCCGTGGGCTACAGCTCCTCGTTTCCCCGACAAATAATCATGGACGGAAAAGAACTGACGTCGTATCAGGGATTGAATACAACCATCTCGGCAGCCTATTACCTGCAGAGCGGTTGGGGACTAAATCTTCAAGCGGCTATTTTATCGGCCAAGCTAACCCAAGGCCAAGGAATTGTAGGTGCTACGTCGTTCAGTATGGGTCCCGGGTATTCCTACCGGCTCATACCCCGTATTTCCCTCAACTCAAAAGTTGAAGTCGGCTACTGCCAACTGCTATACAATCACGATGTTCTCCATAAAGGAATTTCCGGAACGGCAGCAACCTCTATCCTGGCACAGATATCACCGGCCATGGGACTACGGCTTTATCTGGATTACGTGTATACCAGCCTGCCTTACTTTGACAGCGGGAAACGTCTGAATTATTTGAGTACAGGTCTTGCCATATCAGCTTTATTCTGATTCCTTCCCACCATCACGTACGCGGCAGGATAAATCCGTGGAAAAAGAAGCCGAATGCTGGGAGTTACAGAAAAAGATGTATTTTTGTATTTCAGTAGATCAAACAAGTGTAAAAAATCATGATGACAGACGAAATATCATCTATTTTAGAGAAAGAAGCGAATGCCGTACGCAACATTCCCGTGTCTTCCAATTATGCGGAGGCCGTCAATCTGATTGTAGAGTATGTGCACGCACGTGGAGGTAAACTGGTAACAAGCGGAATGGGCAAGGCCGGACAAATTGCCATGAACATCGCAACGACTTTCAGTTCGACAGGAACACCGGCATTTTTTCTGCATCCGAGCGAAGCCCAACATGGCGATCTGGGTATTGTCCAAGCCAACGATATCATGTTATTGATTTCCAACTCCGGCAAAACACGGGAACTGGTAGAGCTGGTCTCTCTGACCCGCGGACTGGTACCGGATATGAAGTTTATCGTTATCACAGGCAACCCGGAAAGTGAATTGGCACAAGAAGCTACAGTCTGTCTGCCTACCGGAGCTCCGGCCGAAGTATGTCCGTTAGGACTGACTCCGACAACCTCAACGACAGTCATGACTGTCATCGGTGATATCCTGGTAGTCAGTACCATGAAGCGAATCGGTTTCACCAACACCGACTATGCCAAACGTCATCATGGAGGTTACCTGGGATCGAAAAGCCGTGAGCAAAGCAAAAAGGAATAAAATCAAGTTCATACGTTTCTCGGCGGATTCGTTTGCAAAACAAACGAGGAGTAAATTCGGTTTTCACGAGAAACAAATGCAAAACAAGTGAGGAAACATGAGAAAGGTAATAGGAATTGGAGAAACAATACTGGATATTATTTTCCGGGGAAATCAACCCCATGCAGCTGTACCGGGCGGATCGGTATTCAACGGGTTGGTATCATTGGGACGATTAGGCGTAGATGTTCTTTTCATCAGTGAAATCGGGAATGACAGAGTAGGAGATATCATTCAGAATTTCATGCAGGAGAATCATATCTCTACCCGGTATGTAGATCGTTTCCCGGATGGAAAAAGTCCTTTGTCGCTGGCATTTCTGGATGAAAACCAGGATGCTCAATATACCTTCTACAAAGACTATCCGAAGCAACGCCTGGAAGTGCCTCTGCCTCCGATTGAGAAAGACGATATCTTCATCTTCGGCTCCTATTACTCTCTGAATCCCGTTTTACGGAAACGGGTCTATGAATTCCTCGAATATGCCAAAGAACGCGGAGCAATCTTGTACTATGACCCGAACTTCCGGCAGGCGCATGCCCATGAAGCCATTCATGTGATGCCTACGGTATTGGAGAACTTCGAGTTTGCCGATATCGTACGGGGATCGGATGAGGACTTTTACAACCTCTTCAAACTGACAGACTTGGATCGGGTTTATCAGGATCATGTTCAATTCTACTGTGATAACTTCCTGACAACTCGTGGAGCCAACGGAGTGGATCTGCGAACCAGCCGTTTCACTTCTCATATCGATGCTCAGTCCATTCAGCCCGTCAGCACCATCGGAGCCGGTGACAATTTCAATGCCGGTATCATTTACGGACTACTGAAATACCAGGTACGGAAACAGGATCTACCTACATTGGACAAAGACAAATGGCAGAAAATCATCCAATGTGGCATTGATTTCTCGGCTGAGGTTTGTCAAAGTTACGACAACTATATTTCCTCAGATTTTGCCAACAAATATGGAGGATCCCAAGTGAAACTTAAATAAACATAAGAAATTGGGGATATTGGGGGGATTTTCTATCTTTGTAAGGATAGATAGAAGTTGGGAGAATGGTGATGAAAGAACAGATTCTAGGTATACTGACATGTTTGCTGGCATTATTCGGATGCAAGTCCGAATCGTGTGACGTGAGGGCGTTGTGTGTCCGGGATGAAATTGGCAATTACATTATCAAATGGGAGACGAATCCGGTAATAAAAGGGATAGCGAAGTTGTATGTGTCGGATGTTCCTGATAAATTCGACATGAACCATCCTGCCGCATCTACTTCCATCGAAGACGGATTTATCCGTTATATCACCTCCGATAATATCCAGCGTAAATATTTCCGGATTACCTTCAACGATCATTCTCCTCAAGATGTAGCAGCCCGCTATACGTTTATGGATAACATCCAGAATTTCCGTGACGTCGGTGGTTATAAATCGAAGAAAGGAAGGCAAGTCAGATGGGGCAAGTTATACCGTTCGGGAAATATTCACAACTTCTCCGAACAAGATTCCATCCGGCTCATTGAGGCAGGTATAAAAACCATCATTGATTTGCGGACGGCTCACGAAGTAAAAGAGCAACCCATTTATTTTCCCAACACACAGATTATTCATATTCCCATACCCTGTGGAAACAAAGAGGAGATGAACCAACGTATCCTGGAGAACAAAGTACGCAAACGGGACGGAACGCTCTTCATGGAAGATGCTTATATCCGTTTCATCGCCAATAATACAGAAGATCTTGGAGACGTCTTCCGCATCTTGCTTGACAAGAAGAACTATCCGATCCTGATATCCGGTGAGTTAGGCAAAGACCGAGTCGGCCTTTTCATCTCACTACTCTTCTCTATGCTAGACATTCCGCAAGAATCGATCACGCAGGAATATATGAGTTCCAACCGGTATATTGATCCCAGCTTCATGGCAAAAACGGTTTCAGCGTTAAGTACGGATGCGCAAGAGACGATGACAGTCTTGCTTTCTGTCAACGAATCGTTCCTGAACATCGCCTACCGGGAAATCGAAAACCGTTACGGATCATTTGACAATTACCGGGAAACCGGACTGAAAATATCCGGTAAAAACAGAGACCGTCTGAAAGATCTCCTGCTGAAATAGATCAGAACTCATAATAATTATCTATCTTTGCAGGCTGAAAACGATCCGTTTTTATAATCATCTAACAAACAGAATTTGAAAACATTTGAAGAATTAGGAGTTGCCGCACCTATATTAAAGGCAATTCAGGAACTGGGGTATGTTTCCCCGATGCCCGTACAAGAGGAAGTGATTCCTTATTTACTGGGACAAGATAATGATGTTATCGCTTTGGCACAGACAGGAACCGGAAAAACGGCTGCCTTTGGTCTGCCTATCTTACAGAAAATCGAGGTAGAAGATTATCAACCTCAGGCATTGGTATTATGCCCGACCCGGGAGCTTTGCTTGCAAATCGCCGACGATTTGAATGACTATTCCAAATATATAGATCATTTACGCGTATTGCCGGTTTATGGAGGTTCCAGCATTGAAAGCCAGATCAAGACATTGAAACGTGGAGTTCACGTCGTTGTAGCGACACCGGGACGATTGCTCGACCTGATGAACCGCAAGACGGTTGATCTGAGTCATATCCGCAATGTCATCATGGACGAGGCCGACGAAATGCTGAATATGGGATTTACCGACAGTATCAATGCAATCCTGGTTGAGGTACCTGTATCCCGCAATATGTTACTCTTCTCGGCAACCATGCCACAAGGCATTGCAGCGATTACCAAACAGTACATGAATCATCCGAAAGAGATCGTCATTGGGAACAAGAACGAAGGGAACAAGAACATCCGTGATATCTACTTCATGGTACGTGCACAGGATAAATACCTGGCCTTAAAACGCATCGCCGATTTCTATCCGAATATTTATGCCATCATTTTCTGCCGGACACGTAAGGAAACGCAGGAAATAGCAGATAAACTGATCCAGGACGGATACAATGCTGATTCGCTGCACGGCGAACTGAGTCAGGCTCAACGTGATTATGTGATGCAGAAGTTCCGTATCAAGAACCTGCAGTTGCTGGTTGCTACCGATGTCGCAGCCCGTGGTCTGGATGTAGATGATCTGACCCATGTGATCAACTATGGCTTACCGGATGATATCGAATCGTATACACACCGCCGCGGACGTACCGGAAGAGCCGGGAAAACCGGTATTTCCATCTCTATCTGTCATGTGCGTGAAAAAGGGAAGATCAAGGAAATCGAGCGGGTGATCAACAAGAAGTTCGAGAAAGACGAGATGCCTTCAGGAAAGGAAATCTGTGCCAAGCAACTGTTCAACCTGGTCGATCAGATCGAGAAAGTAAAGGTAAACGAAGAAGAGATCGCCGAACTGATGCCACAGATCTACCGCAAGCTGGAATGGCTCGACAAGGAAGACATCATCAAGCGTATGGTTTCACTGGAGTTCAACCGCATGATCGATTATTACAAAGATGCGGATGAGATCGAAACCATCGATGAAAAATCCAGTCGGAAAGACCGCGAGGGCGGAAGAAAACGGAAAGCCGAAGAAGGGTTTGTCCGCTTCTTCATCAACTTCGGAAAGACCGACGGCCTATATACCAACCAACTGATCGAACTGGTCAACAAATGTGTGCCGGGAAAAGTCCGGATCGGCCGGATCGACCTGATGGAGAAGTTCTCATTCTTCGAAGTAGAAGAAAAGGAAGCTCGCCGGGTAGAAAAATGTATGAACAACTTCGAAGTAGACGGCCGGCGTGTCATCGTTGAAGAAGCGCAGGAAAAAGGAGAGGGCAAAGGGAAGGAGAAAGAGCGGAAACGCCGCAGCACCGCCCAGAAACGCTTCGAACGGGCCAACGGAAAGCCGGGCAAGCAATCATTCGGCGATAAAAAACGGAAAAAGAAATAAGCGGTCCATACCCATTCAGAAAGGTTACTTTCCGCCCGGAAGGTAACCTTTATTTTATTTTTCCCTTCTAGAACATACCAGCTTATCCTGAAAAAGCGTATCTTTACCGCACAAATCTAATAACAGAACAGAATGAAGAAATACGTATTGACAGTGATCAGCCTGGTTTGCTGCTGTTCTTTTCTTTTAGCACAAGAATATAATTCTACTTTACCTCCGTTGAATCCGGAAAGCTGCACAAGCATCATGGTAGGTAAAGAGGCCTCGACCGACGGTTCAGTCATGACAAGCCATACCTGCGACGGCAACTATCGTACCTGGATGGAAGTTGTTCCTGCAGCCCGGTATGAGAAAGATACGACCGTAGCGATCTATTCGGGACGGCTGCATACAACTACTCCTGATGACCGTACCGGCATGACACTGAAAGGCTCCATTCCGGAAGCCCGTTCTACCTATCAGTTCCTGAATACCGCTTATCCCTGCCTCAACGAAAAGCAGTTAGGTATTGGAGAAACAACCATCTCCGGTCGGAAAGAGCTGGTCAACGAGAAAGGTATGTTCATGATCGAAGAACTGGCCAAGATAGCCTTACAGCGTTGTACGACCGCCCGCGAAGCAATCCGTCTGATGGGCGACCTGGTCAAGAAATATGGTTATGGCGACTGGGGTGAATGTCTGACCATTGCTGATCCCAACGAAGTATGGCATTTCGAAGTCTTCGGAGAAGGGCCGGACCAGCTTGGCGGTGTCTGGGCCGCAGTACGTATTCCGGATGATCATGTGGGCGTATCGGCCAATGTGCCCCGTATTTCTACGCTCGACTTGAAAGATACCGATCATTACATGGCCTCGGAGAATGTGTTTGACGTGGCCAAGAAATTAGGATTCTGGGACGGCAAGAAGCCTTTCCGTTTCTGGGAAGCTTATGCCGGCGGGAATTATTTCGGAGAAAAGAAATCATTCAGCCTGCGCGAATATTATATCCTGAATGCCCTGGCTCCTTCGCTGCATCTTTCGTATGACGCTGAAGAACTGCCTATCAGCGTTAAACCGGACTCTGCCGTATCGGTACAGAAAGTGATGGCATTGCTCCGTGAGACCTATGCCGGTTCGGAGTTCGACGTGACCAAGAACCTGAAAGTAACAGCCAAGAATAAAGAGACCGGTCGGACCGATACCATTATCAGTCTGGCTGCCAATCCGTGGATGACATCGGACATGATCACCATGCTGAACGGGATCAAACCCAATACCGTACAGAAGAACCGGTTGGTAGCGGTGCCGCAATGCTCTTATTCAACCGTGATCCAATTACGAAGCTGGTTGCCGGATGCCGTCGGCGGCGTTGCCTGGATCGCTTTCGATAATCCGGGACAGAGTCCGCGTATTCCGGTTTTCTCGGGAACGACATCATTACCCGCTTGCTTTGCAGTCTGCGGACAGGCAGCCCATCGGGAAGATGCCATCGTCTGGAAATACCGGACTGCCAACAAACTGGCAACCGTCCGCTGGGGAGCAACTAAAGAAACCGTCTTATCGGCCGTCGCACACTTTGAAGAGAAAGGACTGTCGGAAATGCCTTTCGTAGAAAACCGTTATCAGACTTTATCCCAGACAAAAGGAGAAGAAGCGGCACGGGCTTATCTAACCCAATATACCGCCGACTTTGCCGGAGCTACTATCCTGCGTTGGGAAGAAATGGCTGATGCATTCTGGAAGAAATTTGCCAGAGGGTTTTAACAAATTATGTTACGCTTTTCATTGAGGACAAAAACCATTTTTAAATTATAATAATTCAGAAAGATGAAGAAAATCAATGTATGGTGGCAAATCGCCCTATTATTTGTTCTTTGTGCCTGCTCGGATGATAATTCCGAAACACCGGAAATTATCAATCCTTCTCCCAAAGAACAATGGAGTGAAACCCTAAGAGGAGACGGCGAAGTGTTAGCCGCCTATCCGGATCTGTATTCCAATTATTGGGAATACACGTACAACATGAACGAATACCCAGACGTAGCTCTTTGTATTCAAGGTAGTTTCCCTCATACCCGCTATTTCAGTTTTAGTCTGTATAACGATGAAACCGGAACAGCTATTGGCGGTATTGATGATTACGATATTATCCCTGATGAAGGCTGTGATAATCCCTTTGTTGTTACCTCATCCAAAGACAATACCTTTACGGTTTATGTTGTCCCTGCTTCTATGGACGAAGCACTGATTGCCCAACTGCCGTCAAAGAACATTTGTCGGGTAGAAAGTGGAGTAAACCGTCTGGCCGTTTGTATCCGTCATTATCTGGGAACAGATGGCAATGGAAATAAAGATGAATATGGCGGAGTAGAATTGCCGGCTATCAGAGGAATCGATATTCACACCCTGGAAGAAGTAGTGGCACCGCTACGTACCACTTCGAATATTGATTCATTCGGACCTCAATATGTTACGTCCAAATCGGATGAAAACCGGGAAGTTCCGTTTTTCCTGGCCCCAAAAGGTTTGTACTATCCGAACAATGCGACGGCTTATCTGTATGGACGCACACACTTACAGACCGACTCAGTCCTAATTTTCAGCTTTATTCCGGTGAATATTCCGCAACAAGTAGAAGACTACCGAGATGCCAATGCCCGTTACTGGTCTATTTGTCTGGGAGCCGTCTCGAATACCCGTTCTTATTATTCCATCTATGATGCCATTGCCCAGGCACGTGAAGGGGAAAAGTCTTCTTTCATCATCTGCCAGAAACAGAATCCGAAATTGGAAGAAATACAGGCTAAAGTGGAAGAACTCAATCAGAACGGCGGTCTTTGGAACTTATTTGTCTGGGACAAAGAAAAACTGGATATTGACAACAAACCTATCGGCGACCTTATCACCGTTATGTACCGTAATATCTTACCGAACAAGAACTGGGAGTACTCCATTGCCAACATGGAACCGACAAATTATGCGGATGAAGAAGGAGAACCGATTGATAAAGTCGAAGACCCGAAGAAACAGATTGCCCACATTGCCTTGGGTGACTATGGCCCTTATGGTTTGAAGTACAGCACAGCAGATTTCCTCTCTCCGGATTTTACGACAGCTCAATAGTCTTATAAAGAATCCAATCAAAAAACCCTCCGTATCGTTTCAGGCTATACGGAGGGTTTTACATACCCCATATTCTTAAGTATCATTTTGGGATTCTTGAGTATCACATTGGGTATCATTTTGCCATTCTTGGGTATCATTTCTTTCACCTCGTCCAATAATCCAGGACAGTGACGGCAGAGGCTTTGTTTCCCAACACTTTTCCGAATTCTTTGTGGGCCGGATGTACCAGATAGGCATCACGGTCGGCTTCCGAATGGAAGGTTACGAAGAAGCAATGTGTCAATCCCTGTTGCAAGCCCTCCGGACTACAATCTGTTCCCCACTCATAATCCTTAATCAGGTCGATCTTTGAAGGCAGTTCGCCGAAAGCATCTTCTACTGCTTTTACTTGCTCGGCAGTCACTTCGGGTTTGAAGCCGAACATAACTACGTGACGAAGCACTTTGTCCTGCTTCTTTTCTCCTCCACAACTGCTCAGCGCAACAGTCAGAGCCAGCAAAGCACCTGTAAATAAAGCCAATTTCTTCATACGATTATCTTGTTTAAATTCCTGTTATCCGTTTTCATTTCCACGAAAATAACGAATCCTTTTCAGATAGGCAATATGGCATCCCACTTTTCTTTTTCTCCTGAATATTGGGATATAAACGAACAATATCGTACCTTCGTTGCTCAACTGAAAGAATAATCTATCAAATCCGTTATACAACATGAAAACATTTTTACTCTCTTGTGTTTTTGCCTGCATGGCATCAGGTGCCATGGCGCAAGGATATCAGTTTACCGACGAAGTAAAAGTACCGGCTACTCCGGTCAAGAATCAGGCGGCAACCGGTACTTGCTGGTGTTTTGCCACAACTTCCTTCATGGAATCCGAATTACTCCGCATGGGCAAAGGTGAATACGATCTTTCCGAGATGTTCATTGTCCGTCAGAAATACATCAATCAGATGAAAGACAATTACCTGCGCCGTGGGAAAGGGAACGTAGGACAGGGTAGTCTTTCTCCATCTTGGATGCACGCTTTTGAGCAGGTCGGTATTGTGCCTGAAGAGGTTTATCACGGCATCAACTATGATTCGGAGATGCACAATCATCAGGAACTGGCTTCGTATGTAGAAAGTATCTCTGAAACAGCTATTAAGCTGCGCGCCAACAGTCCGGAATATCAGGAGCTGGTGAACAGTCTCTTCGATATTTATTTGGGAAAGGTTCCGGAGAAATTCACCTACCAGGGAAAAGAATATACACCGAAAAGCTTTGCCGCTTCCTTAGGGTTGAATATGAGTGATTATGTAGAGTTGACCAGCTTTACACACCAGCCCTATTATCAGAAGTTTGATGTAGAAGTACCCGACAACTGGGAACATCAGCAGATGTATAACCTGCCGCTCGACGAAATGATCCAGACCATGGATTATGCGCTGAAGAACGGCTATTCGATCGGCTGGGACGGCGATGTAAGCGAAAAGGGATTTTCGTTCATCAATGGCGTTGCCATCAATCCGGAAGTCAACAACGTAGATACATACGCCGGTACGGATCGTGCCCGCTTTGAGAAAATGAATCCGAACGAACGTCTGGAAGAAGTTTATAAGTTCGAACATCCGTATCCGGAAGTCAACGTGACTCCTGAAGTTCGTCAGAAAGGATATGAAACCTTCGTGACGACCGACGATCACCTGATGCACATCACCGGTATCACCAAAGATCAGAACGGTACAAAGTATTACATTACCAAAAACTCCTGGGGAACCGAACGAAACCGTTTCGGAGGCTATCTGAATATGTCGGAAAGCTTTGTTAAAGCCAAGACAATCTATATCCTGGTGCATAAAGATGCCATCCCGAAAGAAATCAAAACCAAATTAGGTATCCAATAAGACGGTTGACAAGTTGTTGGAATTGTCAAAATGTCAAATAAACCCCTTCAAAACTCCCATATTTCGAACCGTAGTACAAGTCCTTCGAAAATTCACGAGTTTTGAAGGGGTTAAATCGTTAAAAATTCAAACTAATACATTGTTTATCTTTATATTACAAGAAATATTTCATGGCTGAAAAACGGAACAAAAAAACAACAAAAGTCCGTATGCTGTCCCTTTCTGAAGGAACAAATCTCCCATCACAAGCGGGGAAAGAAGAAAAAACACTCCTAATTACCCATTTTTCTGCCCGATTTCATTCCAAAACACGCCGGGAAATCTTCCAAATACGCCGGCTTTTGCTTCATTTCCTACCAATTTCTTCCTCAAAACCCTCGAAAATCAATCTCAAAACTCACGAAAATTGTTTTTCCTCCTTACTCTTTTCGTATTTTTCCCGTATTTTTTCCATGATCGTTCCTGTACCGAGTTAGCACTACTAGTGCATTTCAATCATTTTGAAAGATTTCTGAAAGTTTTCTTTCCAAAAAGACAAATATCTGATGAGAAAATATCCACCACAGGCAGAGATTTCCAGCAATATTACCATGTATTTACTTTGACCTCGAAATTTGGTTTCGATAAGTCGTAAACGATACGCCTGTATGTCTTTTGAAAAAACGGCACATATAGGAAGCATCATCGAAGTTCATTTTCTCAGCAATTTCTTTAACAGACATATCCGATGTTTCCAACAAGGCTTTTATTTCTAATATCACTTGTCTTTCTATCAAGTCCTTAGGGGAATCATTCATAAAACGCCTCGTTATCTGCGAAAGATAAAAAGGCGTGATACACAACTTTTGAGCATAAAAAGCCACGTCCCGATTACGGTTACAATGTTTTCCTATCAAATCCCAAAACTTCCAACACAATTTTTCCCTGCGGCTATATAAATGTTCGACAGACATATCAACTCGTATCGATTCTATCTGTCAGGCCATATAGAGAAACAGATTCTGCAAATGATTTATTATCAAAGGACGTTTGTACAAATTATCTTGTGAAAGAATACGCTTGGTTAACTTAAGCCAAGCCTGTAATAGCTCGTACTCATCCTTTCGAGGCCTACAAACGGGAGATTTCCATAAGAATGCGAACAACCAATTAGGTAACTTATAGGCAACTTCTGAGGCTAGTTCCTTTTTTATACGTATGCCAACCAATCGAAAATCTTTTGAAACCTCCGAAAACAAAGCAAATGAATCTGCTGACAGGATCAAAAGATCATATTTCCTCAATGAATACTTTTCAAAATTAATTTCTATAAAAGCTTTACCCGCTAAACAAATGAAAACAGCTAGATAGGGAAGTCTGAACGACAGATTTCCACATGCATCCAATTTACATTCACCGTATGTTATGTCCATTTCCTGCATTGTTATTTCTAATAATACCGTAAAGATGCAAAATTATTGGTGATAAAGCCAGCTTTTGTTTTCAAAAGTACCGATAATACACATTTTCTGATCCGAAGGATTCTCCTCATAAGTCCTAAATTTGCATCCGGTTATGAGAACAAATAAAAATATGGACTTAAGAACAAAAAGATTAGTATTACGCCCGTGGCAAGAGACGGACGCTGAGGCCTTGTATGAATATGCCAAAGACGAACGAGTAGGTCCCGTAGCCGGATGGCCCACTCATAAAAGTGTAGAAGAAAGCCGGGAAATTATCCGTACAATCTTCTCGCAAGAAGGCGTTTTTGCAGTCACAAGAAAGGAAGACGATCAAGCAATCGGCTGCATAGGTGTGACACGTGGAGCCAAAAGCAATTTTCCAATTCCTGAAAACGAAGGAGAAATTTCGTATTGGATCGGGGTCCCGTTTTGGGGACAAGGGTTCATTCCAGAAGCCATGCAGGAGCTTATCCGATATGCTTTTGAAGACCTGAAACTCAAATGCCTGTGGTGTGGTTATTTTGACGGGAATGAAAAATCCAAACGAGCACAAGAGAAGTGTGGATTCAAACCTCACCATACGTGCGAACGGCAATACTATCCGTTGACAGACGATTACCGGATAGAACACGTCAGTTGTTTGTCATACACTGACTGGCTTACATCCCGGTAAAAAGTAACCCTCAAAGACTTATTTCATGGGATAAGTGCTTATTGCTTTAGCCGCCCGTAAAATTCCAAACAGAAACGGAAGCAAACCAAATAAAATCACTACTTTTGTACTTCAAATAAAGATAATTGTTAAAGGTTTAACCAGATATGGAATATAATTTCAGAGACATTGAGAAGAAATGGCGTGAATATTGGATCGCCAACAAGGTCTATCAAGTAGAGAAGAACGAAAAACCCAAGTATTATGTGTTGGATATGTTCCCGTATCCGTCAGGAGCCGGATTGCACGTAGGGCATCCGCTCGGTTACATTGCTTCTGATATTTATTCCCGTTACAAAAGATTGGGCGGCTTCAATGTATTGCATCCGATGGGTTACGATGCATACGGATTACCGGCCGAACAATATGCCATTCAAACCGGACAACATCCGGCCATTACAACGGTCAATAATATCAATCGCTATCGGGAACAGCTGGACAAAATCGGTTTCTCTTTCGACTGGAATCGCGAAGTCCGCACATGCGACCCGAAATATTATCACTGGACACAGTGGGCTTTCCAGCAGATGTTCAACAGCTTCTATTGCAACGGATGCCAGAAGGCACAGCCCATCAGCAAGCTGATTGCTTATTTTGAAGAGAAAGGTACGGAAGGTTTGGACGTAGCTTGCAGCGAAGAGCTAAGCTTTACGGCTGAAGAATGGAAGGCCAAGAGCGAAAAGGAACAACAGGAAATCCTGATGAATTACCGAATCGCTTATCTGGGTGAGACGATGGTGAACTGGTGTCCGCAACTGGGAACGGTATTGGCTAACGATGAGGTAGTAGATGGCGTTTCAGAGCGTGGCGGTTATCCGGTTGTTCAGAAGAAGATGCGTCAGTGGTGCTTGCGTGTTTCTGCCTATGCACAGCGTTTGCTGGATGGATTGGAAACGGTCGACTGGACAGACTCCTTGAAAGAAACCCAGCGTAACTGGATCGGCCGTTCGGAAGGAACAGAAGTCCGTTTCAAAGTAAAAGATCAGGATTTGGAATTCACCATCTTTACGACCCGTGCCGATACGATGTTTGGTGTTACCTTCATGGTTTTGGCTCCGGAAAGTGAATTGGTTCCGCTGCTGACTACCGAAGCTCAGAAAGCCGATGTAGAAGCTTATCTGGACCGTACCAAGAAACGTACCGAACGCGAACGTATTTCCGACCGCCGGGTAACAGGTGTATTCAGTGGTTCATACGCCATCAATCCGTTTACAGGTGATGCCGTTCCGGTATGGATCAGCGATTATGTATTGGCTGGTTACGGAACAGGAGCCATCATGGCCGTTCCTGCACACGACAGCCGCGACTACGCATTTGCCAAGCATTTCAATCTGCCGATCATCCCGTTGGTAGAAGGTTGTGATGTCAGCGAAGAAAGTTTCGATGCCAAAGAAGGTATTGTATGTAATTCACCGAAGGCAGGCGTTACTCCTTACTGTGACCTGAACCTGAATGGCCTGACCATCAAAGAAGCGATCGCCGCTACCAAGAAATATGTAAAAGAACATCAGTTAGGACGTGTCAAAGTAAACTTCCGTCTGCGTGATGCTATTTTCTCCCGTCAGCGTTACTGGGGCGAACCGTTCCCGGTTTATTACAAGGACGGCATGCCTTATATGATCGACGAGAACAAACTGCCGTTGGAATTACCGGAAGTAGCGAAGTTCCTGCCGACCGAAAGCGGAGAACCTCCATTGGGACATGCAACAAAATGGGCTTGGGATGTAGAAAAAGGTGAAGTCGTTGATAACGCACTGATCGATCAGAAGACAGTCTTCCCATTGGAATTAAATACAATGCCGGGATTTGCGGGATCAAGCGCTTATTACCTGCGTTATATGGATCCGCACAACGACACGGCTCTGGTATCCAAGGATGCCGACGAATACTGGCAGAACGTTGATTTGTACGTAGGGGGAACCGAACATGCTACCGGTCACCTGATTTATTCTCGTTTCTGGAATAAGTTCCTGCATGATCTGGGTATCAGTGTCAAAGAAGAACCGTTCCAGAAGCTGATCAACCAGGGTATGATCCAAGGACGTTCAAACTTCGTTTATCGTATCAAAGATACCAATACATTCGTATCATTAGGTTTGAAAGATCAATACGACGTGACTCCGTTGCATGTGGATGTCAACATCGTATCCAACGATATTTTGGATGTAGAAGCCTTCAAGAATTGGCGTCCAGAATACAACACAGCCGAATTTATCCTGGAAGACGGTAAATACGTCTGCGGATGGGCTGTTGAGAAGATGTCAAAATCGATGTTCAACGTAGTCAATCCGGATGTCATTGTTGAGAAATATGGTGCAGACACCTTGCGTCTGTATGAAATGTTCTTAGGCCCGATCGAACAGTCAAAGCCTTGGGATACCAACGGAATCGACGGTGTACACCGTTTCCTGAAGAAGTTCTGGGGATTGTTCTATGGCACGGCAGACAGCCTGCAGGTAAGCGACGACGAACCGAAGGCAGAAGAATTGAAGTCATTGCATAAGCTGATCAAGAAGGTTACGTATGATATCGAACATTTCTCTTATAACACTTCGATCAGTGCCTTTATGATTTGTGTCAATGAGTTGAGTTCTCTGAAATGTAACAAACGCGCCATCCTAGAACCGTTGGTAATCCTGTTGGCACCGTTTGCTCCGCATATTGCAGAAGAATTGTGGCATGAATTAGGACACGATACAACCGTGTGCGATGCACAATGGCCTGTATGCAACGAAGCTTATCTGGTAGAGAATACAGCCGTCTATGCCATCTCTTTCAACGGTAAAGTTCGTTTCAACCTGGAATTGCCGGCAGACATGCCGAAAGAAGAAGTGGAGAAGACAGCTCTGAACCACGAAAACTCAGCCAAATGGCTGGAAGGTAAGTCGGTGAAGAAGATCATCGTCGTACCGAAGAAGATTGTCAATATCGTAGTCAATGGATAACGAATAACAAGTAATGGGCAATTGACAATTCAATCCTCATAATTGTCAATTGTCCATTTTTAATTTCAATTTAAATAATAATACTATGAATCTCAAATCCAATAAGTATTTTTTCGAAATACAGGATTACCTGATGATCCTGTTGGGAACCTTGCTTTATGGTTTCGGTTTTAATGGGTTCATTCTTTCCAATGAAATTATCACGGGAGGGTTGAGTGGTATTTGTGCCTTGATTTACTTTGCCAGCGGACAATTGATTCCGGTGTCTATTTCTTACTTTGTCATCAATATCATTTTGTTGGCTGTTGCTTTGAAAATCCTGGGGCTGAAATTCTTGTTGAAAACGATCTTCGGCGTATTCTCGCTGTCGGCTTCTCTGTCGCTGTTTGAGATGTTATTAACAGAACCGATCATCAAGAACGAACCGTTTATGTCAATCATCATCGGAGGTTGTTTGTGTGGTGCCGGTCTGGGTTTAGTCTTTTCGGCCAACGGCAGTACGGGTGGTACCGATATTATCGGAGCGATCGTCAACAAATACAAAGACATATCGATCGGACGAGCTTTGCTATTCTGCGACTTCTTCATCATCGGTTCTTCGTATGTCTTGTTCCACGATGTAGAAAAGATCGTATTTGGTTTTGTAGAAATGGTTATCAGCAACTATTTATTAGACTGGGTGATGAATGGAAACCGCCAGTCTGTCCAATTCCTGATCTTTTCGCAGAAGCACGACGAGATTGTAGAACGTATCCTGCATGATATAGGTCGAGGCTGTACGATTCTGGACGGAACAGGAGGTTATTCGAAACGTCCGGTCAAAGTAGTCGTTCTCTTGGCAAAGAAATCCGAATCTGCCGCTATTTTCCGATTGGTAAAGAGTATCGACCATAATGCCTTTATCTCGCAAAGTATCGTCAGAGGAGTATATGGTGAAGGATTTGATCCGATCAAAGGATAAAACAAGCAGGCACAGACTATACGGCCAGGTTACATGCAATTGCTACCGTGTTGTCTGTGCCTGATTCTATCAGAAAAGAATATTTCAATACTCAAAACTGCCACCGCCCAAGAATTCTCTTAACAATGATGTCTTAGGCAAATCTTCCTGCGGAATATACTTGAAATAACGCATGAACCGGAGTAAGCGGTATGCTTCGGCATTGGCAGGAGAACGTTCCGGCACATTGGCCAAAATCGGTTCGGCATACGCCCGCAAAGCAGCCAGTTCATACAACATCGCACTGTTGAAGGTCGCATCCGCATATTCCTGATACGGGAAGATCCATTTATCTTCTCCCCGACGTACACTTGGCCATCGGTTGATCGTTTCTTCGGCCGAATAACCACGATAACGATAATCCCGGATAATACGACGCAGCAGCCGGTTGTCGGTCGTCGGAATCCAGTTATGATTATCCAGCGAAATGGAAGTCAGCGCTGAGACGTAAATCCGGTACTTCAACGAATCATCCAGGTGAGCTGTCAATTCCGGATTCAAGGCATGAATCCCTTCGATCACAATCACGGAGTTTTCGTAAAGCTTCATTTTCTTTCCCTTATAAACCCGTTTGCCGGAATTAAAATCAAACGAAGGCAATTCTATTTCTTCCCCATTGATCAAGCGCTGCAAATCTGAATTGAAATAAGGCAGATCCAAAGCATACAACGATTCAAAATCATAATCGCCCGATTCATCTTTCGGCGTATCTTCCCGGTTGACGAAATAATCGTCCAAGGATATACCAGCCGGACGAAGCAGATTGGTAGCCAGCTGTATTTCCAACCGCTTACAAGTTGTTGTCTTTCCGGACGAAGAAGGACCGGCAATCAGAACAATGCGTACCCCTTTCTTGTACCGTTCTGCTATTTCATCCGCAATACGGGCGATTTTCTTCTCTTGCATGGCTTCCGAAATCATAATGACCTCCGAGGCATGTCCATGCTCCAATGCCATATTCAAATCACCGACATTATTCAATCCAAGAGCCCGTTGCAGGTTTAAATGTTCCTTATAAGCCTCGAACATCTTATTCTGAAGAACCTTCGGAGCCAGCACGTGCGGATTAGTCCGTTCCGGTACTCGCAACAAGGCACCATCCAGATAAGGCGCCAACTCAAAGACGGGTACATATCCGGTCGAAGGCGCCAAACCACCATAAAAGTAATTCACATAACCTTCCAGTTCATAATAAGAAGCATACATCATGCCACTTGACTCGATCAGATTTGCCTTATCTTCCATACCAACTTCGCGGAACAACTGGATAGCCTTTTCCGACTGTGCCGTATGTAACTTCAATGGAATATCTGCATCAACAATCTCTTTCATCCGTTGCCGGATCTGTGCCAGCATATCTATATCAGCAGGCTTCCCGTTATGAATCGTACAGAAATAACCCTTGGAGATAGAATGTTCGATATTCAGCGTAGCTTCCGGAAAGACATCATGTACCGCTTTGGAAAGGACATAACACAACGTACGCACATAGGTACGCATACCCGATGGATTTGTGTAATCTACAAACTCAATATCTTTCGGTTGCCAGCAGGTATAAGTTAAATCTTGTGTCCGGTTATTCACCTGGGCATTCAACGGACGATAAGGTAAGGGCTCTCCTACAATTTTATATATATCCAAAAGCGAAGATCCAACCGGCACCTCATAGTAGTTACCGGTGTTTTTGCAATAAATAGTAATCTGTTCAGCCATAAAATTCAGTCTATTTTATTATTTTTGCATCACTAAAGGTAGAAATATTAATCGGATATTCAATCCACTTAAACTTATTTTAGATGGACTATTCATTTTTTGACCTTCTCCGTCTGATAGGATCATTGGCTTTGTTCCTATACGGCATGAAAATCATGAGTGAAGGTTTACAAAAGTTCGCAGGAGACAGCTTGCGAAAGATCCTGACGGCGATGACAACCAATCGAGTCACAGGAGTGTTAACCGGAGTATTGATCACCGCCTTGATTCAATCTTCATCTGCGACCACCGTAATGGTAGTAAGTTTCGTCAACGCCGGACTTCTCACCCTGACACAGTCTATTGGAGTCATTATGGGAGCCAACATCGGAACCACCGTAACCGCCTGGATTATCTCGGCTCTCGGATTTAAAGTGGATATATCCGCCTTTGCTTTACCCCTTCTAGCTTTTGCCATTCCTCTTTTCTTTTCGGGTAAAAGTTCGCGCAAGTCGGTAGGAGAATTTATCTTCGGTTTCTCTTTCCTGTTCATGGGACTGGCCAACCTAAAAAACAATGCGCCGGATTTGAGCGCCAACCCCGACATGCTGGCCTTTGTGCAGAATTATACAGATATGGGGTTCTTCTCAATCCTGTTATTCCTGTTTATCGGAGCCATACTGACCATGATCGTACAGGCTTCGGCAGCAACGATGGCCATTACGCTGATTATGTGTGCTAACGGATGGATTGACTATCATTTAGGTGTAGCCTTGGTTTTAGGCGAAAATATCGGAACAACCATTACAGCCAATCTGGCTGCACTGACCGGGAATACACAGGCCCGAAGAGCCGCCTTAGCACACCTGATGTTTAACCTCTTCGGTGTCGCATGGGTACTGATTGTATTCTATCCGTTTACCGGAGCTGTTTCCTGGTTTGTCACCCATGTCATGAAGGTTACAGATCCGGCAGTCGCAGTATCCTTTAAGCTTGCTGCTTTCCACACAGCCTTCAACATCAGCAATACATTCATTATGATCTGGTTTGTCAACGTGATAGAAAAAACCGTTTGTGGAATCATCCGAACCAAACAGGAAGACGAAGAATATCGTTTGTCGTATATCACTGGAGGTATGTTATCAACAGCAGAACTCTCCATCCTTCAAGCTCAGAAAGAAATTACCCTGTTTGCCGAACGAACGACAAAAATGTTTGGCATGGTAAAAGAATTACTATACGAAAAAGATGAAAACAATTTTCTCAAGACTTACAGCCGCGTAGAAAAATACGAGAATATCAGCGACCGCATGGAAATTGAGATTGCCAATTACCTTACCCAAGTAGCCGAAGGCCGGTTAAGCTCGGAAGGTAAAGAAGAAATCCGAGTTCTGCTACGCGCTGTCAGTGAAATCGAAAGTATTGCCGACTCCTGCAATAATCTGGCACGCTCCATCAAACGCCGGAATGAATTCAAATCCGTATTCACAGAGGAGCAGAACAACCACATTGATCAGATGTTCAAGCTGGTAAGCAGCGCCTTAGACCGCATGAACGCAATCATGCACAAATCAGATCTAAATCCGAACGACATTAATGAATCATACAATATAGAAAATGAAATCAACAACTACCGCAATCAGCTGAAAGCCCATAACATTGAAGATATCAATAATAAACTGTACCAGTATCAGGATGGCGTTTATTACATGGATATGGTCAGTGAAAGCGAAAAGCTGGGCGATTATGTCATCAATGTAGTTCAGGCTTTGATAGAAAAGAAAATTTAAAGGATAAATCTTGTCAGGCTTACGAACTAAAATTTATTTATATGAACCGTTTTAAATCATTTGTGCAGGTATCCGGCCTGTTGTTGATGAGCTGGATCCTGTTTTCATCTTGTTCAGAGACAAAAGAACAGGAACATTATGTAGTAGTTCTGTCGATGGACGGCTTTCGTTCGGATTATCCGCAACGGGCTCATACGCCCATATTGGACTCGCTGGCACGCGTGGGAGTAAAAGCCGCATTCCGTCCCTGCTATCCGAGTGTTACCTTTCCCAACCATTACAGCATGGCTACGGGGCTGCATCCGGATCATCATGGGCTGGTACACAACACCTTTTGGGCAACAGATTTAGACAGTAGCGTGTATAAGATCAGCGACCGGAAAGCCGTGGAAAATCCGGCTTACTACGGGGGTGAACCCATCTGGAATACGGCCGAACGCCAGGGAGTACGGACAGCCACTTATTTCTGGGTAGGCAGTGAAACGGCCGTTAACGGGCATCAGCCTTCTACCTGGAAGAAATTTGATTCGAAGGTTCCGTTTATAGACCGGGCTGATTCGGTCATTGCCTGGTTAAAGAAACCGGCAGCAACACGTCCGCATCTCATCATGTGGTATATGGAAGAACCGGATCACAGCGGACACGTCTACAGTCCGGATTCATCGGCTGTTGTACCTGTCATTGAGGAACTGGACCGCGTATTGGCTCACTTCTTCAATCAGGCTCGCCAGCTGGATATCTTCAACCAGATTGATTTCATCATCGTTTCTGATCATGGTATGGCTACTTACAAGCCTGAAAATTATGTCAACTTAGGAGATTATCTTCCACGAGACAGCTTTGAGATGGTGGTAGAAGGCGTCCCGACGTTGCTTTATCCGCGAGCTTCCTATACAGAAACTGCGTATGAAATACTAAAGAAAGTACCGCATGTAACCGTTTGGAAGAAAGATGAAGTCCCGGCCCAATTCGTTTATGGTACCAATCCGCGTATAGGCGATTTGATTGTTGCCCCCAACATCGGTACCATGGTTCATTTCCGTTCCAAGGATAAAGCTTATCCGGCCTTAGGTGGTGCGCACGGCTATGATAATTATCAACCGGAAATGGAGGCTATTTTCTATGCTGCTGGTCCGTCTTTCAAGCAGGGAATAGAAACACCGGCGATGGCGAATGTCAATCTGTATGGACTGATTGCCCATCTGCTTCGGATAGAACCGGCACCCAACGACGGTGATCCGGCTGTAATCCTGCCTTTACTGCGTGAATCGGATGGCAAATAATCTCAATAAAGAGTATTATTATAGCGTATAAAGGCTTTCTTTAGCCTAATCCGTACAGAATAGACAGATCAAATAGATAGTCCCGGAGATTCAGAAGTGTATAAGCTACCTGAATCTCCGGGACTATCTGTTTATAATTACCTATTGCCTGCCGGTGTAGCACCAGCCAGCAGAAAACAATTAGAGCCGCGGCATGCCACGGCTCTATGTATAATCTGAATATCGGATTATTTTACCAATTTCAATTCCTGAATCAATCGAGGACATTTGCCCCACTTATCGATCATGAACAAAACGTAGCGGATATCAACACCGATACAACGCTGTAATTCCGGTTCGAAGGCAATATCACCACTCATAGCTTCCCAGTTACCGTCGAAGGCCAGACCAATCAGACGAGCATTCTTGTCGAAGATCGGACTACCTGAATTACCACCTGTAATATCATTGTTAGTCAAGAAACAAAGCTGAAGATCTCCATTTTCGTTGGCATACTGACCAAAGTCGCGGCTGCGTACCAAATCCAGGATTTCTTCCTGTACCCAGAATTCATCGTTGGTCGGATCTTGCTTTTCCAAGATACCTTTTTCGGTTGTAAAATAGTTATACCAGGCAGCATCATACGGACGATAACCACCAATGCTACCATAGCTGGCACGCATCGTAAAGTTGGCATCCGAATAGAAAGTCTTGTCAGGATACATTTCCATCAAACCAGCCAGATACAGACGTTCGCCCTTTGTAATCTTGTCAGCCGATTCATTCAAGTGATTCTTCAATTCGATCAAAGCCACAAAAGAGGAAAGACTGAGGGCAAAAGCCGGATCTTTCTTCAGTTTGGCATTCTTCTTCGGATCAGAAATGAAGTTCACGATGTTATCATACGAAAGCAACTTCGTCTTCTTGAAGACATCTGCCGCATACTTCTTATAATCGCCTTTGTACTTCTTGTCGATGTTGGTAAACTCATCCGGTAAATAAGCAGCCGGAATACGTTCTTTCGCAATCTGCATCATAGCAGCCAACACCTGCTGGTCAAGAGCCGGTTCATAATCCTTGAAGAACGGTTTGATCCGGTCTTCCAAGAAGATCTGACGTTCTTCGTCGGTCGAACCTTCGGCATCAAAGCTGTTCACCATACGCGCCAAGCTGACGATTTCCGTTCCGCGTTCCAACGATTCCAACAGATAAACCAAAGCACGCTGGCATTCATTGGCTGAAGTATAACCCTCTTTCAACAAGTTAAGAACTTCGCCATATTTTGCCTGACGTTGCGGATCCTGAGCTACCCAAGCAGCAAAAGCCTGTTCCTGTTCCTGCTTGCGGGCAATGACACCCAAACGGGCCAATCCTTTGTTCATACCGATCGAGTTCTTCCAATAATTAGAACTGCCGGCATACTTCGACGCATATTTGATACGTACCGCATCACTCTCAGACATGGCCTTTTTCCAGATTTCCTGTTTGATACCACGCACTTCGATACGCGGGATATTCTCATCCTCGATACGCTGCTGTACGCCCCATGAACACAGATAACGGCTGGTACTTCCCGGGAAACCGATCGTCATGGCAAAGTCTTTATCCTGATAACCCTGCAAAGAGACCTCTGCTACATACTTCGGAGAGTAAGGTTTGTTGTCCTTGCTGTATTCAGCCGGTTCATTATTCGCGTTGGCATAAACACGGAAGATAGAGAAGTCGCCAGTATGACGCGGCCACATCCAGTTATCCGTATCACCACCGAACTTACCTACTGAACTGGGTGGAGCAAATACCATGCGGACATCACGGAATACATTATATACAATGAGGTAATACTTGTTGTCTGAATAGAACGGGATAACACTTGCCTGCTTGAACTCATCTACTCCAATCGAATCACACAATACATTTCCGATAGAGTCGGCAGCCATCAGACGTTTGTATTCATCGTCAATTTTACCAATGACACTATTGATCCGATCAGATACATCGATAGTCTGGCGAAGATACTTCACGGTCAATCCCGGTACAGGTAATTCCTGTTCTTTACTTTGAGAAACAAAACCGTCTTTCAAATAATCATGTTCCACACTACTCAGTTGCTGAATAGCACCATAACCACAATGGTGATTCGTGAAGATCAATCCTTCCTGTGAAACGGTAATACCGGTACATCCGCCACCAAAGATAACAACGGCATTTGCCACACACGGATCCGTTTCGCTATACAACTGTTCATACGAGGGTGTGAAACCCAATTCTTTCATGCGAGCCAAGTTCTGCTTGTTCAATTCTTTCAACACCCACATGCCCTCATCGGCATACACTTGGCCTAAAGCAGCAAACAGAAGCAAAACACTCCAAATCTGTTTTTTCCAATTCATTCTCTTATTCGTTTTCTATTAATAATTTAATTGTTTTCACCTAGGTTCGTGCCGACAACCAATCCGTCAGCTTCCGCTTGTTTTCAGCCGATATTTTCTCAGAACTCTTGACATAAATCAGCATAATCGGCTTCTGTGTATCTGAATCCACCGGAATCAGACAAGTATGCGTACAGGAAATCTCCCGTACAAAGGGGAAGAGCACCTTCACTTCGGGCTTGATCTGCTCTGCCAGAAGCCGATCGTCATGATAACTCTTCAACTCACGTTGCAGCGAATCAATCTGCATGGCCTGCGTCCGCAATACCTGTTCGCTGTTCTTATATAAATCCTGCATTAACAAACTCTTCAACTTATTGATATCGGTCTCCTGTTCCGAGAAACCTTGCTGTACGACCAGACTGACATCCTTCAATCCGTAATTCGGAAGACGGTTGCGGGCGCTCTCGATGGTCGAGTCGGAAACATTATCGCCAATCAAAACCACTTTAATTTCCTTCTTGTCGGAAGTATTCGTGATCGTCTTACTCAGAATCTGTGTATTCGGGAAAGCCAGCTCGGTATTCACATAATTCAGCACCTGCTGGTTGAAATAAGTCGTCTTGACCAAACGGTAACTCAGGAACAAACTAGGCACAATGGTAAAGATCACAATGATACCCACATAACGTGTAACCCGTTTCTCGTGGTCTTTATCCAGGAATACCTTCTTTGGATACTTCAGGACACGCACGACCAGATAGGTTGCCAAACTGATGAATACACTGTTGATGAAGAACAGATAGAAAGCTCCGAAGAAATAATACAGATTGCCGGTAGCCAAACCGAATCCTGCCGTACAAAGAGGCGGCATCAAGGCAGTCGCGATCGCTACACCGGGGATCACATTTCCCTTACTCTTTGTCGAACTGGCCACAATACCGGCCAATCCACCGAAGAAAGCAATCAATACATCGTATAATGTAGGCTGCGTACGGGCCAGCAATTCACTTTGAGCCTCACTGATCGGGGAGATCAAGAAATAAATGAAAGATGTGATCACACTGAACACCGTTGCGATGGCAAAATTACGGAAAGAGCGTTTGATCAGTTCGAAGTCTGAAATACCTAATCCCAAACCGAATCCCATGATCGGTCCCATCAAAGGAGAAATCAACATGGCACCGATAATAACTGCCGTTGAATTGGTATTCAATCCAAGAGAAGCAATAAAGGTGGCAAAGATCAATACCCAAAGGTTCGTTCCTTTAAACTCCACGCCTTTCTTGATCGAATCAATGGTTTCTTGTTCGTCTTCTTTTTCCTGCCTTACATCGAATATGCGGGCAAAAAAGGCTTTAATTTGTACATATAGTGACTCTTTCTCCATAACTTTCTTATTTGAAGCTGCAAATTTATAAATAAAAGTAAGTAAACAGTCGTATCAGACAGCAAGAATCTGTTCCTGCTGCCAGATTAAGACCTTTTCAGGCGATTCCCAATGTATGGAATCTCCGTCAGTGGTAAATCCCGCCGGATCACAAAAGCCACGAAACCGATCAGTAAAACGGTCCGCACCAAAAGTGCCACTCCGGTGGAAGGATAAGGAACATACATACCGACAACATACAAGACAGCCGCTAATCCGAAATAAAGAGCAGCCGACTGCAGATCATAAGCGATGGGATATTTCTTTTGTCCGATGAAGTAGGATAGCAACATCATCAGCAGGTTACAGCAGAACGAAGCCCAGGCACAAGCCATATATCCGTAGGTCGGAGCGAAAAGGATAATGATCGCTACCGTGGCCGCACAACCAATTATCGAGAAGTAGGCTCCCCATTGGGTCTGATCAATCAGCTTATACCAGAAAGAGAGATTAAAGTAAATGCCGAAGAAGAATTCTCCCAGCATAACAATCGGTACCACTTGCAGACCGTCGTAATACCGGCTGCCGACAAAGTATTTGATGATGTCGATGTAGAACATGACTCCCAAGAAAATAAACAAGGAGAAGATGATGAAGTATTTCATGGCTTCGGCATACGCCTTCGTATTTCCTTCGCTTTTGTTCTTGGCAAAGATAAAGGGTTCGTAGGCATAGCGGAAGGCCTGGATGAACATCACCATCACCACGGCAACTTTGAAGCAGGCGCCGTAGATACCTAACTGACGATAGGCTTCCGTCTTGTCGTCAAACAAGAGCGGGAAAAGGATCTTATCGGCTGTCTGATTGAAGATTCCGGCAATTCCCAGAATCAGAATAGGGAAGGAGTAATGCAGCATCTCTTTCAGCAACGTTCCGTTCGGACGAGCCTTGAAGCCGGGCAACATACTCGGCAAGAGGCAAAGGAAAGTAATACCAGTGGTAATCACATTGGCTACGAAGACATAACCGACTCCGTAATCCGGACGATAGAACCAACCGATGGCTTCGGGCATTCGGGTATATAACCACGGACAAATCACCAGGAAGAAGATATTGAGGAAGATATTCAGAAAGATGCCCAATAACTTGATACCGGCAAAACGATAGGCCTGACCGGCATAACGCAGATAGGCAAAAGGAATGCAACAGAATGCATCTACTGCCGTAATGCCCAACATCATGCCTAAATATTCCAACGGAGCCGTATAACGCAAAGCATCGGCTATCGGTTGCAGAAACAGCAACGACAATAGCAGGAAAGTTCCGGATAATCCGCCAACCCACGCCATCGTTGTGGCATAAACCCGCATCGGTTCTGTTTCTTCTTTCTTATTGATAAACCGGAAGAATCCGGTTTCCATACCGAAGGTTAGGAGCACCAGCAACAGGGCTACCCAGCCGTATAAGTTGGTGACAATACCAAAATCGCCGGTATCGGTAAATACGCGTGTGTACATCGGCACTAACATCCAGTTCAGGAAGCGTCCGATAATACTACTCAATCCATAAACGGCTGTTTCCTTGGCCAGCCGCTTCATTCCTCCAGCCATAATTTGTTCTCTTTTATCAGTAGTTTGTCTGTCAACAAGTCAACGAAGTAACCCAAGTTCCTAATACTGAAAAGGTACTCGCCGACTTGTCTTCTTGTCAAGTCATAAACTTGTCAGCTAAAACAATAATCCCTGGTTTCCACTGTCGTGCATACGTCCCAGATGGGTATAAGCGAGTTCTGTCACTTCGCGTCCGCGAGGTGTCCGCTTCAGAAAGCCTTCCTTGATGAGGAACGGCTCATATACTTCTTCCAATGTACCGGGATCTTCGCCCAAAGCCGTAGCAATCGTAGTCAATCCCACCGGTCCGCCTTTGAATTTATCGATAATCGTTGTCAGAATCTTATTATCAATCTGATCCAGTCCATAACGGTCAATATTCAAGGCTTCGAGGGCATAGCAGGCAATAGCCTTGTCGATTGCTCCACTTCCCTTGACCTGTGCAAAATCGCGTACACGACGTAACAAGGCATTGGCTATACGAGGCGTTCCCCGGCTACGGGAAGCGATCTCTTTCGCCGCATTTAGTTCGCAACGGATATTCAGGATATCGGCACTACGCAAGATAATCTGTGTCAATGTCGATACATCATAATATTCCAAATGCAGGTTGATTCCGAAACGGGCCCGCAAAGGACTTGTCAGCAAGCCACTTCGGGTAGTAGCACCCACCAGCGTAAACGGAGCCAGATCTATCTGGATCGAACGGGCACTGGGACCTTTATCGATCATGATGTCAATCCGATAATCCTCCATAGCCGAGTAGAGATATTCTTCTACAACCGGACTCAGGCGGTGGATCTCGTCGATAAACAATACATCGTTCTTCTCCAACGAAGTCAATACGCCAGCCAAATCACCCGGTTTGTCGAGTACCGGACCCGATGTCACCTTAAAACCGACACCCAATTCGTTGGCAATAATATTCGAAAGCGTTGTCTTTCCCAGTCCTGGAGGCCCGTGCAACAACACATGGTCCAGGGCTTCTTTACGCATCCGGGCAGCCATGACGAATACTTTCAAGTTCTCGACCACCTTCGCCTGCCCACTGAAGTCGTGGAACGAAAGCGGACGGAGCGCGTTTTCGTATTCCCGTTCGCTTTCCGGCATCCGGACGTCTCTTATATCAAAATCGTCTTCCATCCTTTTTCTGTTTCGCAATTATTTCACAAAGTTACATAATTCGGTTGGAATTGGTTTGGATAGTAAGGAGATTTATCTTTCCCCGTTCTTCCGAATCCTATTGTCTTTTTACCGTTCCACCCGGGTGAAACGATCATTCCACCTAGGTGATACGATCGTTCCACAGTTGTGAGACGATCGTTCCACAAGGGTGGAACGATAAAAAATAAACGAGAAACACCTCTAAATCATCTACTATTCACTTCTATTTGAAGAGAATTTAGAACAGTCAATCATATCAAAAGCCTCATCAGAACAGAGAAAAATCAAGAATGTTGTCCTTGTTTCTTGCCCATTTAAAAACTTTTTAATACTTTGGCTGATAAAATCCGTTTAGATCTAAATCATCTAATTTATAAATATAATTATCATGCAAATTTTATCGAAGTTAAATCTTTTGGGATGGTCGCTGGCTGGTTTGCTAATGACAGCTTGTTCGAACCAGCCCACAACGGTTGCCAATTACGAAGTAGTTCCGATGCCGTTGGAAATCAACACCACACAGCAAGCTTCTTTCTTGTTGAAGAGCGGAGTGACGGTTTATTATCCGGCAGGGAACGAGAAGATGCAGCGAAATGCCGAGTTCCTGGCTTCGTATGTCAAGGCACAAACCGGAATCGAACTGCAAGTACAGGCCGGTGAAGGAGGAAAAGGAGGTATCGTATTGCAATTGGGTTTGACAAACGACAATCCGGAAGCTTATCAGCTGAAAGTAGATGCCAGTCAGGTAGTAATCAGCTCGCCATCAGAAGCCGGTGTTTTCTATGGTATTCAAACCTTGCGGAAGGCAGTGGATGTTGCAGAAGGCAGCAACGTAGAATTGCCTGCCGTTGAAATCAAAGACCAGCCTCGCTTCGGTTATCGAGGTATGATGCTGGATGTAGGCCGTCATTTCTTCTCGATAGACGAGATCAAGACGTATATCGACATGATGGCTTTACACAATATCAACCGTTTCCACTGGCATTTGTCGGAAGACCAGGGCTGGCGTATCGAGATCAAGAAGTATCCGAAGTTAACCGAAATCGGTTCGATGCGCAAGGAAACCGTAATCGGTCATAACTCCGGTAAATACGACGGTAAGCCGTATGGTGGCTTCTATACACAGGAACAGGCCAAAGAGATCGTAGCCTATGCAGCAGAACGCTATATCACGGTAATCCCGGAAATCGACCTGCCGGGACACATGCAGGCAGCCTTAGCCGCTTATCCGGAACTGGGCTGTACAGGCGGTCCGTATGAAGTATGGACACAATGGGGTGTATCCGACAATGTATTGTGCGCCGGTAACGATCAGACCATCCAGTTCATCAAAGACGTACTGGCTGAAATCGTAGAGATCTTCCCATCCGAATATATTCACGTGGGCGGTGATGAATGTCCGAAAGTAAAATGGTCCACTTGTCCGAAATGTCAGGCCCGCATCAAGGCTTTGGGCTTGAAGAGCGACAACAAGCATACCAAAGAAGAACGTCTGCAGAGTTATGTGATTCATGAAGCAGAAGAATTCCTGAACTCAAAAGGACGTAAGATGATTGGTTGGGATGAAACCCTGGAAGGCGGTCTGGCTCCGAATGCAACCGTGATGTCATGGCGCGGAGAAGCCGGAGGTATCGAAGCAGCCAAGCAGCATCATGATGTAGTCATGACTCCGAACACGTACTTATACTTCGATTATTATCAGTCGAAAGATACCGAGACAGAACCGATGGCAATTGGCGGTTATCTGCCGATCGAACGGGTTTACAGTTATGAACCAATGCCGAAATCGTTAAGTCCGGAAGAACAGAAGTATATTGTCGGCGTGCAGGCCAACTTATGGACAGAATATATTCCCGACTTCAAGCAGGTACAATACATGGTATTGCCGCGTATGGCAGCCCTGAGTGAATCACAATGGTGCGCACCGGAAAAGAAGAATTACGAAGCCTTCCTGCAGCGTGTCAGCCGTTTGGTCAATATTTATGCGAAGAACGGATGGAATTATGCTACACACATCTTTGATGTGATGCTGGATCTGAAGCCCAATACCGAAACCGGTACGTTGGATGCCGTAGCCCGTACGATCGACAATGCACCGATTTATTATACATTGGATGGCAGCGAACCGACAACGGCTTCAGAGAAATATACAGATGTCATCAAGATTGACAAGCCTTGTACGCTGCGTACAGTAGCGATCCGCCCGTCTGGCAGTTCAAAGATCACCAAAGATGAAATCAGTTTCAGCAAATCATCCATGAAACCGATTACCATGTTGCAACCGATCAACAAACAATATGAGTTCAGCGGTGCAACCGTACTGGTAGATGGTATGACTGGTAATATGAACTACAAGACAGGACGTTGGATTGCTTTCTATACCAATGACCTGGAAGCCGTTATCGATCTGAAAGAAGCAACAGAGATTTCATCTATGACGTTACATACCTGTGTGGAAAAAGGCGACTGGATCTTTGATACACGCGGTATTACCGTATCAGTATCCGACGATAACCAGACATTCAAGGAAGTAGCTTCTGAGGCTTATCCAGCTATGAAGGAAAGTGATCCGAACCAGATCTACACGCATGAGCTGAAATTTGATCCGGTCAAGACCCGCTATGTCAAGGTAAAAGCCTTGTCGGAACAGAAGATTCCGTCTTGGCATGGAGGAAAAGGAAACCCGGGCTTCCTGTTTGTTGATGAGATTATTTTGAATTAAGAACCTTTGGATGATATGCATTCATCCGGTTTTACTTATAATAGGAAGGTGTGTCAAAATCTCCGCTCCGTCTTTTGGGTACGGATGACACGGATGTTTCACTGGACACATCTTCCTAAATGCTATTAAAATCAGATTATAAGAAAATGAACGTATTTCCTTTCAACTATACTTGGCAAGAAACCATACTGTTCTACCGCTTCTTGCGTCATCGCAAAGGGTTCGGTGTACATTCCCCTTTTGCCTTTTCTTTCATTACCAAAGTAATCGACGAGCGCTGCGGTTACTACTGTTATCAGGATATTGAACTGATCAGAAGGCAACTGGAACACAAAGGGAATAAGCTCGCCCGAAAAGACATCAAGCGCTCGCATGGCGAGTTATTGTTCCGTACAGTCAATTTCTTCAAACCGAAGAAGTTGTTGCAGATCGGTTCTCCGGCAGGAATTGCCTCTTTATACTTAACCGCTTATGCGTCGGATGTAAAAGCCATTGTCCTTGAAAAAGATACAGCATCGGCAGAAACAACCAACTGGAGCCTGCAGAAGTATCATTCGAAGGTACAATTGTGTCCGGGAGATTACGAACAGACGTTACCTGCAGCATTGCAAGATTTAGGGAAAGTGGACTTTGTTTTCTTCCAAGCAAGTCAGGAGAAGGAAAAGAACCGGTTTTACCTGGAAGAAACCATGAAACATATCCATCCGGATACCGTCTTTTTCCTGGAAGGAATTCGGGAAAACCAGGAAATGCGTACTCTTTGGCAAGAGATTTGTAACCGGAAGGAAGTCAGTCTGACATTCGATCTGTTCCATATCGGAATTGCCATCTTCCAACCCCGGTTTCACAAGAAGAATTATATGCTGTACTTCTAAAAGATTGTGCAGAGACAACAAAAAACCGCCAGAGAAAGTGTTTTCTCTGACGGCTATCTTTATACTAACTGGAAGTCCAACTGTTTTCGTTCGAGGTTTGCTTGCGCAACACGAATGGTTACCGGATCACCCAAACGATACTGATGCTTGTTGCGCCGGCCTATCAGACAATAATTCTTTTCGTCGAATTCATAGTAATCATCATCCAAATCACGCATCGGAACCAAGCCTTCGCATTTGTTCTCATTCAACTCAACATACAAGCCCCATTCAGTTACACCCGAAATCACTCCGTCGAAGATTTGTCCGAGCTTGTCACTCATAAATTCCACTTGCTTGTATTTGACAGATGCCCGTTCGGCATTGGCCGCTACTTGTTCCATGGACGAACAATGTTCGCAAAGCTCTTCATATTTCTTCTTGACCACACTTCTGCCACCTTGCATATACCGCTCCAATAAACGATGCACCATCATATCCGGATAACGCCGGATAGGAGAAGTAAAATGCGTATAATAATCGAATGCCAAACCGTAATGACCGATATTATCCGTAGAGTATTTCGCCTTCTGCATGGCTCGTATGGCTACGGTCTCGATCAGATTCTCCTCCGGTTTACCCTGTACCTGATCAAGCAAGGAATTGATACCTTTCGAAATCTCACTCTTCTTACCGTCTGTCTTGAAGCGATAACCGAAACGACGAATAAAGGTGGCAAAATTCTCCATCTTTTCCGGATCCGGCAATTCATGGATACGATAGACAAACGTCTTCTTCGTTTTTCCTTTCGGCGGACGACCGATAAATTCGGCAACTGTCCGGTTGGCCAGCAACATAAACTCTTCAATCAGCTTGTTGGCTTCTTTAGAAACCTTGAAATATACGCTGATCGGCTTTCCGTCCTTATCAATTTCGAACTTCACTTCATACCGGTCGAAATTGATGGCACCGTTCTTAAACCGTTTCTCCCGTAATTTCTGGGCCAACTGATTCAAAGCCAGAATGGCTTCCTTGCAATCGCCTTCACCCGTTTCAATAACCTGCTGCGCTTCTTCGTAAGTAAAACGGCGGTCGCTCTTGATCACTGTCCGACAAATACGCGAATTAACGACTTCCGCTTCCGCATTCAGTTCAAAGATAGCCGAGAAGCAAAGCTTTTCCTCGTCAGGCCGCAAAGAACAGATCTGGTTACACAAACGCTCCGGAAGCATAGGTATAGTACGGTCCACCAAATAAACAGATGTAGCCCGCGATTCCGCTTCCCGATCAATCAAGCTTTCAGGCTTCACATAATGCGTTACGTCGGCAATATGCACGCCTACTTCCCAATTTCCATTATCCAGCTGACGGGCAGAAAGGGCATCATCAAAGTCCTTGGCATCTTTCGGGTCGATGGTAAACGTCAATACATTCCGGAAATCTTCCCGCTTGTCAATCTCTTCCTGCGGAATGGTATCCGGTATCTTATTGGCAGCCTTTTCTACATTCTCCGGATACTTATAAGGCAAACCAAATTCAGCAAGGATAGCATGCATTTCAGCATTGTTACTACCGGCTTTACCCAAGATGTCAATCACTTCTCCCAACGGATTCTTGGCATCGTCGGGCCATTCCATGATACGGACAACAGCCTTATCACCATTCTTTCCACCTTTCAGTTTGTCTTTTGGGATAAAAATATCATTCGCCAAGGTCTTGTTCTCGGTAATCAGGAAGGCAAAGCCCTTTGCCACCTGAAGTTTACCCACAAACACCCGTTCCTTGGATTCGAGAATCTCAACCACTTCGCCTTCCGGCTCAGCCCCTTTACGACGAGCAAACAACTGAACTTTCACGCGATCGCCATCCATTGCATGAGCCGAGTTCCGTTCAGCAATGAATACAGGCGTCCCTTCTCCATCCGGAATAAATGAATTCTTTCCATTGCTTCGCCGGGTAAAAACACCTTCGGCAATCGTACCGATATTATTCAAATGATACCGCCCACGATCTACTTCCTTCAGGTAACCACCCAAAGCCAAATCTTCCAATATCGCCGAAACCTGTAATTTCTGCACTTGGCTTTCTACACCAATCTGCTTGCTTACCTGTTTATAATTGAGCGATAACGAAGGTGAGGATTCAAAACACGTCGTGATCAGACGAAGTAAATCGTCTTTTTTGATCCGTTTGCTTTTCCCCTTTTTCTCTTTATCTTTTTTCTTATCTTTCTTTTTCGTCTTCATAAGCAATATATCTAAAATCTAGGGCTTTATTTCTTTATATGAATCATCTAAGAGTTCCTTTTGCCATAAAAATCCTTGTTACAAAAATACTTAAACTCGCCCGATTTCGGATGGATTTAGGAAGAATAATGTAAACTATTGGGCTTT
>ERZ827088.298-NODE-298-length-77174-cov-4.580285_pt1 | contig 77174 bp, 64 predicted proteins | sample MGYA00519922_ERZ827088 | MGnify/ENA primary metagenome ERZ827088 (study PRJEB31778, sample SAMEA3449254) | human gut metagenome | biome: human gut; feature: human-associated habitat; material: faeces | place: United Kingdom | collected 2010/2012 ... | reverse complement strand
CCATGGTAGCAGTACCTTCATGAGTATCACCAATCTTATAGTTAACACCGGTATAATACAGGATACGCTCTGTAAGAGTAGTCTTACCTGCATCGATATGAGCCATAATACCAATGTTTCTTGTTCTATCAAGTGGATATTCTCTTCCAGCCAAGACTATTACCTCCTATATTAGTACACAAAAATGATACCAGATCCGCTAAGCAGCGATCTTATTACCATCTGTAATGAGCAAATGCCTTGTTTGCTTCTGCCATCTTGTGCATGTCTTCTTTTCTCTTTACTGCTGCACCAGTATTGTTTGCAGCATCAAGAATTTCGTTTGCAAGTCTCTCCTTCATGGTCTTCTCGCCTCTCTTACGTGAGAAGAATGTCAACCAGCGAAGAGCTAACGCCTGTCTTCTGTCAGGGCGAACCTCGATAGGTACCTGATAGGTAGCTCCACCGATACGTCTAGCCTTAACCTCCAACTGTGGCATAATGTTGTTCATTGCCTCTTCGAACACTTCGATAGCGTCTTTACCAGACTTCTCTGCTACCTGCTCGAATGCGCCATAAACGATTTTCTGAGCAACACCCTTCTTACCATCCAACATAATGTTGTTGATAAGCTTTGTCACAACCTTGTTGTTGTAAACAGGATCTGCTAATACATCTCTTTTCTGTATATGTCCTTTACGTGGCACGTTACTTCCCTCCTTAACATGATTTAGCGAATACTAACAGCCGACACTGCTTCAAACGTATTCTCTAATATTAATTCATCGGTACTCACAATTGTTTAGTGTCCGCACCAGGTTAATCAGTGAAAATTAATCCGGCACTTCCCCAAATTAGTGAATTATTTCTTAGGCTTCTTAGCACCGTATTTAGAACGGGCCTGCTTTCTGTTGGCAACACCTGCTGTATCCAATGTACCACGAACGATATGATATCTGGTACCTGGCAAATCCTTTACTCTACCACCACGGATAAGCACAACGCTATGCTCCTGAAGGTTATGTCCCTCACCTGGAATGTAGCTTGTTACCTCAATACCGTTTGAAAGACGAACTCTGGCTGTTTTACGAAGAGCTGAGTTAGGCTTCTTAGGTGTAGCAGTACGAACAGCGGTACAAACACCTCTCTTCTGAGGGGAGCTCTGTGCTACCGTCTTCTTGTTCAGAGAGTTGTAAGTGTACTGAAGTGCTGGGGAGTTAGACTTCTTGGTAGAAACCTTTCTTCCTTTTCTTACTAACTGGTTAAATGTTGGCATTAATTTCACCTCCTGCGTGTTTTATTCAATATTTCCAAATTGTGGTACTTTTATTCATCGCCTCTTCCGTATCACTATTAGAATAGACAATGGGCTATCGCCTGCACGCCAAAAAAGGGCGCAAAAAAGCACACTCAATTAGTATAACGACGTCACCAAAACTTGTCAATACCCTTTGCATTATTTTTTCTTGTTATTTTGCGATGATCTGTTTTTTAGATGGATCCATTGAAGCTTGCCCTCTTGCAGTAGAAAATAGTTGCGCATTCCCTTAGCCGGAAACAAGCCATCTGCCTGTTTCGACAGCTTGCAGTCCCATTTCTCCACACCGTTCTTTCGGTAGATCTTACATCCTTCTGTTGTGACCATATATATTTCTTCATCTGCCATTATAACATTTGTAAAGTCTGTGGTAACCTGACGTTCAAACACTTTACCGCCCGACGTATTAAACAGATACATCCGTCCACTGCCTTTCTTGCTGCCGGCGGCAATCACTCCGATATAACGGTCATCATAAAAAGCACTCAGTATCTCTCGATTCCAATCTTTTTTGAATACTTGTTTTGGCTTCTTCATATTCTTCCAAAGGCTGAAACCTTTTTCGCTGAAAAGCGCAGCATGATCTTCATCCAAATATTTCACCTCTGCGACAATGCGGTCCTTATACTCCTGCGCGCCAACCAGGCAGTTCGTATTTTTGCCCACGTCTGTAAAATCGTAAAATGCCACCTGACTCTTAACTGCGCCACTGGTCACACAGATGCTTGCACAGATCACGCCCGTACCGTCCGGCGACAGATCGATCGAAACCGGGTAGCCTTCTTCTACGTTGGTTGGAATTTCCACGAGAAGCTTTTTATTGTCATCATACGGATTGTATACCTGGATCACATTAGATGACTGATCTTCTAACAATACAGCTACTACGCCCTGTTTGGAGACGCACGCCTGCAAGATCGGATAGTCTGTCGTCAGCTTCGTCCCGCTGTCACTTCCATTGTACACATATAAGGACTTCCCCTGTATATCTGCTACAACTGCATATTTCTCGCAGATATCTAATGCAGGATTCTCCATATCATAACTTCCATTCCACATTTCATTTCCATCACGATCTACTGCTGCCGCTCCGTCTCTGCTGTAGCGAAGCACCCCATTTTGATAGGCACTACATTTCATACCACTGCTTTTTTTTAGTGCGATCGTATTTTTCACTTCGTAACTGCTATATTGATGATTGACGTAAAAATAAATAACCGCTGCTAATATCACTGCCACCAATAGAATACAGGCGATACTCAAAAAAATCGTCCTTTTGATCTCTTGACGACGTTTCGTTACCACCTGAACATCTCTGGCTCTTCCTGCTAAAGTTTCCATTATAATTCCCCATATCTTCTATATATTATTGCTTTCAGATATAGTATAACTGATTTTTACGGTTCGGGCAATAAAATACACTGCCCAATATAGATCTCATCACTATTTTTGATCCGGTTGGTATTCTTGACCCGATCTAACAGGTCAAACGAATGATACTGCCGCCATACGATCTGACTAAGCGTATCACCCTTGCGGACTATATAGCTTTCCATCTGCGAACCACCTGTAACTGATGCTGCCACCGACCGCTCCGGCGCTGTTGTCACTTTGGAGCCTGACTGAGCTGTCGCCTTCTGTCTTGCGGCGGTCTGTGTTTTTACTTCCTGTGCAGGAGTAGCAGTAGGTTTCACTGCGACAGTATGCTTCGATGTCTCTAAGGACTGCTGTGATGCTTCTCTACTCTGCTGATCCGCAGACCGCTGTGATGCTTCTCTGCTCTGCGGCTCCACAGACTGCTTTGGCGCCTCGGTACTCTGTGTGCTCTGCAGCTCAGCCGTTTCCTTATCACGCAGTGCATCCGATACAACGAACTCACGGTTATTCTGTTCCTGTGCCGTTACATATCCGGATAACGTCTGAATAGATTCTTCCATGGCCTGTATCTTGGAAAGACTTTTCACTAGAAGATTCGCTCCCATCAATACCATAAAAAACAAAATGACACCTGCGCTCCACGCAACCATCTGCATGCGTTCCTGTCTGGTCTTCTTTTGCCGGATCGTACTGCGGATCGCATCCGTGACCTCATCCTCATAGTCTGCTTCCCCACTGATCTCTTTCTGCTCCCGCAGCATATATTCCTGCATTTGTGGATTTTTGGCAAAATAAATATAATAACCGCTCAACTCTTCAAATGCTCCATCTTCATAAAAAAAGACTTTTTCTTCTTTTTCGGATAAGTCTGCCAAGAATAAGATCCTGCTCATTTCTCCAAATTGTTCTTCCTGAATATGACGAACCTGCTTGTCCACTTTACTGTTCCACATACCAACGCCAAGACCCCAGCCAAGCACTTTTGCACCGGCGAAATATTTATGTATGTCCTCGTATAACTTGTCCCACTGTGCATCCCCAAGGGCTCCTGTCTCGGGATCAAGTTCCACCTCTATGCAGCCATATAAAAACAAGCCGTCTTTTGCCTCTTTGATACCCTCTCTTCCCAAAAATACAATAATGGACTCTTCCTGTTTTTCTAAAAAGATCTTGCGGATATCTGTCAGCACATAATCTTCAATATAAATTCTTCTTGCCCCGCCGGTCTCCCCAATCTGCTTTATATTTTCCGGATAGGTTTCATATTCATACACGTTTTTTTCTCTGTTTTTGCTGCCCTGCTCCATATCACACCACAACCTTTCATTCACCTGTTCTCTATTACCGAAAAGCATTGTAACACGCTCTCCCGTGCACACTTTGTCGAAACAGAGGTGCAAACGCCCCTTTCTGACAACATCTTTCGACGAACAGGTATGAACCAACAGCCTCTTTCTGACAACATCCTTCGACGAACAGGTATGAACCGACAGCCTCTTGGAGATACTGACAGCAGTTATGTGACGTTATGTGACGCCATGAAGCACTACATCGCAACAACCGCGCAAATCGTGCAGCACATTCACAGCATCACGTTTCCGCCTCACATGCTAATCCTACAGAAAGGTTACTATGATTATGATGACATCTTCGAAGCAGCAGCTTCAATATTTCAATCCGATAACTCCTCTCTCTATGTCCAATTTTACGGACAGCTTGACGGAACGACTGCAGCAGATCCACACCGCCTCACGTCCTATCATCTTAGTCTGCATTGGTTCCGATCGCGCCACCGGCGATTCCCTTGGCCCATTTGTGGGACACGAGTTGCTGCATCCGTTCCCCACTGACAGGAGACAATCTTTTGCAGACAAGCGCAATGGCAAAACCCGTTTTTCATGCAAAAAAGGACAGTACACTCGTACTGTCCCGAAATCTTCACGCTCTCTTTGGAACTTGCTGACGACATACTCTGCATTTCCAAAAAAGTATTATGTCTATGGTTCTCTGCATTCCCCGGTCCATGCTGTCAACTTAAAAGCAACCTTACAAGACATTTATCGTTCGTTCGATGATCCATATATCATCGCTATTGATGCTGCCCTTGGAGCTAAAGAACACATAGGCACGGTCACTCTAGGCGATGGTGCTCTCTTTCCCGGTATCGGTGTCAGCAAACAGCTCCCCGCTGTCGGCGACATCCATATCACAGGGATCGTAAATACCATCAACTGCCAAAACCGTAACTTAATCTTACAGACAACACATTTGTCAACAGTTGTCTCGCTTGCCACCTTCATCAGCAAAGGGATTCGGCAAGCCTTGCTGCAACAGGATCTCACATGTCCGTGCGACCCTCTAGTGCACGATACAAAGTGACCTCATCAATATATTCCAAATCTCCACCTGCAGGCACACCACTGGCAATGCGGCTGACTTTGATGCCTAGCGGCTTGACCAATTTGCTGATATACGTTGCCGTGGTATCACCCTCGAGATTCTTATTGGTAGCAACGATCACTTCATCAACATCTTTTTGCAAACGCACCATCAACTCGGATAAACGAATGTCATCCGGGCCAACTCCTGCCATCGGAGAAATCGCTCCATGAAGTACATGGTACACGCCGTCAAATTTGCCGGTCTTTTCGTATGCTGCCAGGTCTCTCGTATTTTCCACAACCATGATCTGCCGGTGATTTCTTTTCGGATTTGCACAGATCGGACAGATTTCGCCATCTGTATATGTACAGCATTCTTTGCAGTAATGCACATTTTTCTTTGCCGACATCATAGCCCCTGACAGCCCTGCCACCTGTTCTTCCGTCATGTTCAATATATGAAACGCTAGTCTTTGTGCAGATTTTGCGCCGATTCCCGGCAAGTGGGATAATTGTTCCACCAGATTCGTGATCTGAGAACTATACACATCCATAGGAAACCTCCATTCCCCACAGTCCGTAGGCATAGGACTGTCCAATACAAAATCTGTCCTTAGAACAACCCACCAAGGCCACCGGTCAACTGCTGCATCATCGCTGCATTTTCATCTTCTACTTTGCGCAATGCCTCATTGGTAGCTGCCACGATCAAATCTTCTAACATTTCAATGTCATCCGGATCCACTACTTCTTCATCCAATTTTACAGACAAAATTTCCTTTTTGCCGGAAACTTTTACGGTAACAGCTCCACCGCCTGCCGTTGCTTCCCACTCTTTTTCGCCCATCTCTTTGGACTTTTCTTCCATTTGGCGCTGCATACGCTGTGCCTGTTTCATCAAATTGTTCATATTGCCAGGCATTCCACCCGGAAATCCACCTCTTTTTGCCATAATAATTCTCCATTCCTTTCTACTTGCAAGCGCATCGCTGCAAATACTATATTTTCACTGCGAAGTTTATCGCAATCATCCATTTCGTTAGATCCTACTACTGAATCTCGATTCCGTCAAACTGAATCAGCTCCATCACGTCCGGATACATAGCGTCCGTCTGCGCATCCACCGTGCGGGTCAAGATCACAACTTCTTTTTGGATCAAAGAGCCAATGATCCGTTTTAACTGCTCCAGAGCATCTCCCTCTTTCTGCGTAAAATATTCCTCATTCAACGGATCTGTGAACTGAAGTACCAGTCGATCATCATCCGGCACCGGTCTGCACTGGTCAAGCATATTGCGCATGACCGGATCACACATAGCACTGACGTCTCTCCATCTGCCAAGCACCGCTTTAACATCTTCTCCAATTGCCTTTGGCATGATCTTTGGTGTCGAAGCAGTCTTCTCATCCGCCGCCTGTACCGTCTCCGGGACACTTTGCATCTGCTGCGGTGCTGCAACAATACCTTTTTCCAGCTGTGCCTCAATATTTGCAATACGATCTTTTAACGTCGTAATATCCTGCTCGGTATCCATCTGCGGCTTACACAATTTGATCATCGCAACCTCTGTCAGAACACGTTTTTGCGATGCGAAACGCAAATTGCCGGACAGATCTGATAATATACGTATATAACGGATCAATGTTTCCGTATCCGCAAGCGTCGCCTCTTCTTTCATCTGCGCTAAACGCTCTGTCGAAACATCCAGCATGTCCTCTCCTTGATCGGATGCAGAAAGCATCATCAACCCACGAAGATACCACACATATTCGTTGACAAACTGTGTAAGATCGCGCCCATCGATCAAAATTTCACTAACGATCTCCACGCATCCAACGGCGTCCCCTGCTATCATCTGCCGAAACAAACGGCTGTACACCTCTGTATCTACCGCTCCAAGCACTTCCAGTGCTTTATCGTAAGTCAACGTCTCACCTAAGTTAAAGGCGATGCATTGATCCAATAAGCTAAGCGCATCACGCATAGAACCATCCGCAGCTTTAGCAATATAACGCAGTGCCTTATCTTCTGCCGGGATCTGTTCACGCTGCATAAGATCTTGCAATCTTGCTGCTATCGTATCGATCGAAATTCGCTTAAACTTGTATTGCTGACAGCGCGATGTGATCGTAATCGGTATTTTGTGTGCCTCTGTCGTTGCCAAAATAAACACAACGTATTCCGGAGGCTCCTCTAATGTTTTTAGCAGCGCATTAAATGCTCCCGCTGACAACATATGCACCTCGTCGATGATATAGACCTTAAATCTGCCTTCTGACGGAGAATATTGCACTTCATCGATAATGTCTCGAATATTGCCCACACCGTTATTGGAGGCAGCATCAATCTCGATGACATTCATGGAAGTCTGCGCCGTTATTTTACGACACATCTCGCACTCTCCGCAAGGACTGCCATCTATCGGATGCTCACAATTGACTGCCTTTGCCAAAATCTTTGCCACTGTTGTCTTACCGGTACCTCTGGTGCCACAAAACAGATAAGCATGCCCGATGCGATCCGCCCGAACCTGATTTCTGAGGGCTGTCACAATATGATCCTGCCCCTTTACCTCGTCAAACTCCCCTGGACGAAACTTTCGATATAACGCTGTATACGACATTTCCTCAACCATGCCTTTCTATCTGTAATCAATACCCCTTATGTTAAGGACAACGCATTAGCACAGGCCTTTGCGTCACAATCTCTGTCCATTTTTTACAGGCTGTCTCCAAAACAGATACCCATGTCTTTAATTTCTTGGATCAGCGGATCGTTTGGATCTACCATTTTAAGCTTGCCGGCTACTTCCTCCAGCGGAACAGGAACTGTTTTGCCATCGCGCATACCGACCATATATCCATACTTCTCATCAAGGATCAATCTGGCTGCCGCAGCGCCCAGTCTCGTTGACAACACGCGGTCATAAGGGCACGGTTCACCACCGCGCTGCATATGTCCCGGTACCGTAATACGTACTTCCTGTCCGGTTCTCTCCTCGATCTCATGTCCGATCTGATAAGATACCGAAGGATACGTAGAATTCTTCCGTTTCGCCTTAAACTCCTTCTTGGACAATTCGGCCTCTTCTTTTGAAATACATCCTTCCGCTACCGCCAAGATTGAAAATCGCTTGCCCTCTTTGGTTCTCTTCTCTAAGGCCTTTACGATGGAATCTATATCATATGGAATCTCAGGAAGCAAAATAATATCAGCGCCACCTGCAATACCTGCGTGCAATGTAAGCCATCCAACTTTGTGGCCCATAACTTCGACGATAAACACTCTTCCATGAGATGCTGCTGTCGTATGAATACAATCGATCGCATTTGTCGCAATATTCACTGCGCTTTGGAATCCAAAGGTGATGTCCGTTCCCCAAATATCATTGTCAATCGTCTTTGGCAGAGTAACTACATTGCACCCCTCTTCATGCAAAAGGTTTGCTGTTTTGTGTGTGCCATTACCACCCAAGATAACGAGGCAATCCAGTTTCCACTTCTTATAATTGGACTTCATCGCCTCCACTTTGTCCAGGCCATTTTCATCCGGAGTGCGCATTTTCTTAAATGGCTGACGCGATGTTCCAATGATCGTGCCACCCTCCGTCAAAATACCGGAGAAATCTTTTGGTTCCATCTTGCGATAGTTTCCATAGATCAGACCCTTGTAGCCTTCCAAAATACCATAGATCTCTACATCCGGGCAGTTTTCATATAATGTCTTGGCAACGCCCCTCATTGTTGCGTTCAAGCTCTGGCAATCTCCACCACTTGTCAAAAATCCAATTCTTTTCATGGTTTTGCTCCTTTCCTGTTTAATGCACGCTCAGAATCTTCTAACGAAGAATTTCGAGCGCACATTTTATTTTAATTTCCAAATATCTTCATTGTACTGTGCAATCGTGCGGTCAGAAGAGAAAAATCCCGCTTTTGAAATATTCACGATCATTTTCTGTGCCCAAGCATCACGATCCTCGTAATCCTTAAGTGCCTGCTCTTTGACCTTAATATAATCTTTGAGATCAAGCAATGTCATAAACCAATCTTTGGTCACGATCTCCATATACAAACGGATCAAACTCTTCTTATTACCAATCGCAAACATCTCCTTGCTAATAATAAAGTCAACAAGTTTTGCAATTTCAGGATCTGCATCATAAATCTTTTCTGCACTGTAAGCTGCCTTGTCATACAACGCAATGACTTCTTCACTGGATTCACCAAAAATATAAATATTGTCATCGCCAACAAACTGATGGATCTCTACATTGGCGCCATCTTCCGTACCAAGCGTGATCGCACCATTCAGCATGAATTTCATATTACCGGTTCCCGATGCTTCCTTAGAAGCGAGTGAGATCTGCTCTGAAATATCTGCTGCCGGAATAACCTTCTCCGCATAAGTGACGTTATAATTCTCTAACATGACAACTTTCAAATACGGACTCACTTCCGGATCCTTACTGATCAACTCTGACAGGCAGAGGATCAAGTGAATAATATCCTTTGCGATCGTATAAGCAGGAGCCGCTTTTGCACCGAAGATCATAGTGATCGGCGTCTTTGGCTTATTCCCCGCCTTAATGTCCATATATTTGTAAATAATATACAATGCATTCATCTGCTGTCTCTTATATTCATGCAGACGTTTGACCTGAACATCAAAGATGGAATGATCGTCGATCGTGATTCCCTCTTTGTCCTGTAAATATTGCTTAAATTCTGTCTTCTTGGTCTGTTTCACATTCAAAAGAGCCTTGACAAATGCCGGATCATCTGCAAATTTCTGCAGGTTTTCCAATTCAGAAGCATCCTTTTTATAACCCTCACCGATCATATCCGTGATCAAAGATGTCAGTTCATGGTTACAATGCAGCAGCCAACGGCGGAACGTGATACCGTTTGTCTTGTTATTGAACTTATTTGGATAAATATCCTTAAACGGCTTCAACTCACTCTTCTCTAAGATTTCCGTATGCAGTGCTGCAACACCATTTACGCTAAATCCATAGTGAATATCGATATGTGCCATATGCACGCGCTGATCCTTGTCAATGATCGCAACGCGTTCATCCCCATATTTTTCTTTGGCCTTGACATCCAGCATCTTGATAACCGGAATCAACTGCGGTACCACTTTCTCCAAATACCAAATCGGCCAAGTTTCCAGTGCCTCTGCCAGTATCGTGTGGTTTGTGTATGCACACATCTTAGATACAATGTCGATTGCTTCGTCAATATTAATATCACGAAGTAACAGCAGACGGATCAACTCCGGAATAACCATCGTTGGGTGCGTGTCGTTAATCTGGACGACTGCATAATCAGCCAGATCATGAATGTTACTGCCCTTAGACACCGCCTCATCAATGATCAGCTGCGCTGCATTGCTGACCATAAAGTATTGCTGATAGATACGAAGCAGTTGTCCCTGATAGTCACTGTCATCCGGATACAAAAACAATGTAAGATTACGGCGGATATCCTCTTTATCGAAGTTAATTCCATCTCCTTCAACAATACTTTCATCTACAGTATCAAGATCAAATAATTTGAGTGTATTACACTGGTTATCATATCCTGTTACATCAATTTCATACATGACCGACTGCACTGTCTGCCCACCGAAAATAACCGGATAACTCACATTAGTACGTCGCAAGACACTCGGATCCGTAATCCACGGATTTGGCGTCTCTTTCTGCAAATTGTTTTCGAATTTCTGCCGAAAAAGTCCCAAATGATAATTCAAGCCGACACCGTCTCCCGGAAGACCAAGTGTTGCGATCGAATCCAAAAAACATGCCGCCAAACGGCCTAATCCACCATTACCAAGAGATGGCTCATTCTCTATTTCCTCAATCTGTGCCAAACTCTTACCATGCTCTTTCAACGCATTGGCTACCTGATCGTAAATTCCTAAATTGATCAAATTGTTTGAGAGCAGCTTACCGATCAAAAACTCCGCTGAAATGTAATAAAGTTTCTTCTTGCCCTGAATCTGACCCTTCTGCTTTGCGATATCTTTCGTTAACTGCAATAACCCTGCATAAATTTCTGCATCACTTTCTCTGGCTGCGATGCTTTGGATCTCATTCTCGTACATAATGTCCTCCATCCGTATTAAATTAACCATTTTCGCAATGTCCCACCCATCGGCAAAACACTCCGATGATATTTTACCACATTTTTTTTGAAAAGAATAGAAAAAAAGAGCAAAACATTTTGCTCTTTTTTCATCAAATAATATACCAGTGTTAACGTGGGAACATCAAGAAAAACAGGACTTTACGCAATTTACCGACACTGTTTCGAATAGCCTGTACGTATTCTCTCGTCTGTTTCCAGAACTTCTGCTGTTCCTCCGGCGATATATCATCGGGACTATAACCGCTGCGCCAGATCGTCTTGAAATACCATTGCCGCTGCTCTTCCGAAGCTGCTCCCTGTAAATTGGTTTCTAAAAGCTTCTGCAGTCCCTGTTCACCAGAACCTTTTGGTACGGCATTTCCGGCAAGCCACAATGCATCCATCAGATAAGAGATACTGCGTCCAACCGCAATTTTTCCCTTCTTCCTGCTCGCTGTCACGATCCTATGTTTTCGATTTTCCTGCCGCATTCTAAAACACAACACGACAAAAATCACAAGCAAAACAAGCAAAATCAATACTATCTGCGGTCCTGTCAAATGAACGGACCGCTTCTGTCCATTGTGATGATCCTTGGCGTTCTTTTCGCCCGACACATCCGCCTTTTGCTTTGGTGTTGGAACAGGTGTCGGTTCCAGCGTCTCAAGCGGCTCTTCATCCGGTTCCTGTGTCATAGCTGCCGCTGTCTCCGTTGGCTCCGGTGTGGCACTCTGCGCTTCTGCCGGTGCCGCCGTTGCTGTCGCCTCTGCCGATTGGTCATCTCCTCCATTCCCTGCCGTAGACGGCGTCATATCCCACGGCATCCAGCCAAAGTGTTCACCATATGTCTCCGTCCAGGCATGTGCATCAGAATCGATCACCGTCGCTGTGTACTTTCCGTCTTTCCCTTTATGAAAACTCTTCTTAGAAAGCCGATAACCGGATACATATCTCGCAGGCACACCCAGATCACGAAGTAATATCGTTGCCGCTGTCGCATAATGCTCGCAGTAACCTTTCTTTTGTCCAAACAAAAAGTATTCCGCATAGTCCTGCCCTGCCGGTACGCTGTCAAGCTTCAAGCTATAGGAAGTGTTTTCCGCCAAAAGCTCTGCAACACCATTTACCGCCCACAAAAGATCTCCTTCTCGGTCCGCTGAATAATAACCCTTAAAATATTTTTGGACAAGCTTTTTATATTTTTCTAACTCCGGTGCATTGTAGGATCCATAATGTCTCGAAGCATACTCCGTATATTTCTTTTCTATAGACTGTTCGATACTGCTGTACTCTAACGTATCATCCGAATCGTAATCGTCTTCGTACAAACTCGGATCATCAATTGAGGAAATATATGATTTCTGCTCCGTTTGTGACATTAGATAATAATCTGTCGTATAGGATTTCTTAGCCCGCTTGATCTCTCCATCTCCGATCAGTTTCACGACCGTGTCCGACGAGTTGCTGTCCCCCGTCTTCAAATTTGCAAAATACGGCAAAAACGCCTTGCCGCCAATGGGTGACATTCCATGATATTCCACTGTGATCTCGCCATTCTGTATCGCACTTTGCAGACTTTTGGAATAGGAAGCCTCCACTGCCAGAACTCCATAGTTCTGCCCCCCAAAGGTATGTTTGCACATCTTCAAACTGTTCCTTAAACTCTTTGTCGTCTCCCGCAGACCATACACCATTATGATACGTTTCACCGGTAAAACCGCGAAAATACAGATCACTATCCGGTTCAAAGTCCAGGGTGACCGTCATAATCTTTTTGCCGGTGTAATGCGGTGCAGTATTGCTCATGATACCCTCGCCGCCAATGCCACCTTTGCTACGCACAAACTGTGCCGCCTGCTGGATCTTTTCGATCAACTGCTTCTCCAACTTCATCTCTTTACGCTGAAAAACAGCCGAATGCTTCAAAACCGGTTTCTCAATCTTATGTGTTACGACACCACCGACACACATACTTATCGCCAGCAAAATACAGGCAGCAACTAACGCAGGCACGATGTTGTGCGGCATCATTTTGCGCCAATGTATTCGAACCATTTTGGTACGCGTTTTCGTACGCTTGCTCTGTTTCCGTATATACTTATATTGTCTGCGCAGCATATTCCGGACACGATCCCGCAAATTTTCTTGAATACTGGTAATATATCCTGACTTTCTGCGAAACATTTTACACAACAACAAAATTACCATGCCGGCAATTAACTGGATGATTGTATTTTTGCCCGGTGCCCTGCCACAGCACAAGCAACCGGAGATTGCCAGATAAACCGGCGTATACGCTAATATCTCCCAAGAAAGCTGCAGCATCATAAATGCCGCCAGATAACCGATCAAGATGCATCCAAAAATAAGCGCCATGTCTGCATGTCCATTCACTTTACGCAAGCTTTCTGCGATCAGCCCACTGCCTGTATAAGCAGAATATCTTTGATTGACCCTGTCTGCAAAATACATCGCACTGTTCATAAGCGCACGGTATTTTACCCAGACAAACAAAGCCAATACGCATAATATTGCAATATGACCGATCACCGCTGCTTTACGGCGATCTATCATAGAAACCACAGTAAGTAACACGGCTGCGATTCCAAAAAACAGCACAGCTCTCTCTCTGTGAATCGACGCATCAAACGTCTGACTCAACATGCAAACCGTTCCGTTCATGATCAAAAACAACCCTGTAACAGCAAGCAGTCTAAGCAGCAACTGCGAGAGAAAACTTCTTTTACTCATCTCGTTTCCTCCCCTCTTGTTCCAAGGCAAATTCTGCAATCTCTTCGCCATCCAATGTCTGACACACTTTATCCGACAAGATCCACTCTGCCGATTGTGATTGTCCATATCTATCCTGATAGGCAATTCGCATTTGATCAATATCTCTGCTGCCAACCAGCATATCTACACGCAGCAGCGCAATACAATCATTCAGATCACCTTCATCTTTTATTTTGCATCTTCCTACCGCATCCTCTAGGCAATACACCAAAATGTGTGCACAGCCTTTTTGCAGCAGCTTAATGGATAGTGAAAACAAAAATGTGATATAAGCAAGAAGCTGTTCTGTATCTTTTACCGGTGCCAAATAAATAACCGGCATAATATTCTGCTCAGAAATAAATTCGTACACCATAATCTCATCCCGCTTCGCCGATAGTTTCCAATGTATATTGTGCATACGATCTCCCGGACGGTATTCTCGAATCTCTGATACTTCCGGTGGATTCTTTTCCATTGATGTACTGTCGTCTCCCTCTTGCTCCAAATGCTGCGTATGATATTTAACTCCCGCCGATATTCCTATTTCATGATAAACCGGCAAGACTGCCAGCACTTCACTTTGATCCAGATTGCGACGCGACACACCGATACTCGTAAATCCAAAGTAATCATAATGTCTCACAGATACCAACCGAAAATAAACACCTCCCGGATATGAAGGCGTCCACTCTCCGCGAATTCGTATCGGCTGTGCCGATCTGCGCTGCAGACCTCCCGGAAGCATGCAGTCTATAATGATCTCCCCTGTCGTATCGTTCAGCACGTGATATGCCTCTACGACAATACGAATACGACCAGATGGCAAAAAGCAGCGATTCTGTGCCAAAACTGCTAATGTCATTTGCTCGCCGGAGGCAACTGTTTCTGTGATTTTGTCAAAAGAAAACCGAAGTTTGCGAAAAAAAAGTAAATGAAAACCTAACAAAAGCATCAAAAAGCATACGATCCATACTGCACAATAGAGCATCCCCGTACTATGATAGATCAATGCCACATACACTACGACCCCTGCCGTAATGAGTCCCGTAATAAAATTTTTCATCCGTACCCCCCTGCATTTCTTAACGTCTTGCAGCAGTCGGCTTTTTCACGTTCTGCATTACTTCGATCAAAATAGATTCTGCTGATCTCTTTGCCGCCTTTGCTTTAGCGCTTCGCACGAGCCTATGTGCCGCAACATCCAAAAAGATTTCATCGATATCCCCCGGGATCACGTAATCTCTGCCATGTAAAAATGCGATTGCTTTGGAAATACGCATCAGTGCAACGCTGCCACGTGGGCTGACTCCCAGCTCGATCAATGGATTGGTTCGTGTTGTCTGGCAAAGTTCACACAAATAACGATAAATATCGTCTGCCATATAAATCTGTTCCACTAATTTTTTGCAATACAACAACTGCTCTGCATTGATTACCGGCTGTAACACTGCCTTGTCATCTTGAATCTGACGTCCTTTGACAATTGCAATTTCATTTTCTAACGATGGATATCCAAGACTTGTACAAATCATAAAACGATCCAACTGGCTCTCCGGTAAAAGCTGTGTTCCAACACTTCCCGCCGGATTTTCTGTAGCAATGACCACAAACGGTTCCGGTACTTTTCGTGTTACACCATCTACTGTCACATTTCCTTCTTCCATAACTTCCAATAATGCTGACTGTGTCTTTGGTGAAGTTCGATTGATCTCATCCCCCAAAAACAAATTGCACATCACTGCTCCGGTCTGATATTCAAATGTTCCCGTCTGTTTCTGATACATCGAAAAACCTAATAGATCGGATGGCATGACATCCGGCGTGAACTGCAGTCGATTATTCTGCAGTGCCATTGTCTCTGAAAATGCCATCGCAAGCGTTGTCTTACCGACACCCGGTATATCTTCCAATAAAATATGTCCTCCAGCCAAGATCGCTGCCATTACTTTACGAACACACTCTTCTTTACCAATTACAATTTGATTTACCTGTGCCAAAACCTCTGCTACTTTCTGCTGACACAAGATCATGTCATCTCTCATTTTTTTCTCCCCTCTTTCATTACGTTATATGCCTCAAACTTTGCACATCAAAAGAAACGGAGAGGCGTAGTCCTACGACTACGCTTCTCCTACATATTCTCACCTGACACAGGCGCAACCCTTTCTGCTCTTCTGAAAAGTTACTACAAAACTCTTCCTCACATTAAATGCAGCCACCCCTGTGTCCAATCTTTTATAATTTGTAAAGCGGGCCATAAGCTGCGCATGCTCTATAATCCTGACCCTCTTTATCCATACCAAATGCATTCCATGCAGCTGGTCGGAAAATATCTTCCTCCGGCACATTGTGCATACATACCGGAATACGAAGAATGGAAGCCAATGTGATCAGATCCGCACCAATGTGTCCATAACTGATCGCACCATGATTTGCTCCCCAATTGTTCATAACATCATAAGCTGTCTTAAATGCACCCTGACCCGTTGTGCGTGGTGTAAACCAGGTACAAGGCCATGTATAATCTGTTCTCTTCCACAACTTGTCAGATACTTCATCCGGAAGATTTACGGTATAACCCTCACAGATCTGTAATACCGGACCCAAGCCTTTGACAATATTGAGACGGATCATAGTAGCAGGCATCTCCGCTCTCGTTAAATAACGGGAGGAGAAACCGCCTCCACGGAAATATCCGGAATCAGCACAGCACCATTCTGTTGCGTCCAGACATGCCTTCTGATCTTCTTCTGTCATCTCCCAGAAAGGTTTCATGACACCATTGCCATTCTCATCTTTCACTTCACCACAAGCATCCAGACACGCTGCACCGGAATTGATCAAATGCAGGAAACCACCTGCCTCTTTCGCAATACCCTCTAACTCATAGCCGGTTGTTCTCTTTACAGCTTCCGGACTCCAATAAGTACGAACATCTGCGAAAATCTGTGCTCTTCCGGTAAGCAGTTTCATGAAAAGCATACCAATACCGTTGAGTGTATCGTTCTCTGTTGCTAAAACATACGGCTCACGCGCTCCATTCCAGTCAAAGGAGGAATTGAGCAGTGCCTCTGCATAATCACCATTCGGATAAAAGTCGGTCCACTGTCTCTGACCCTGAAAACCTGCTGCGATCGCATTATGTCCTACCATCTCTTCCTCTCTGCCTTTCGGAAGATTTGGATTACCGTTCATTAAATCTTTGATAATGCACATCATCTTAACAACAAATTCCCAATCGCGTTCCTTCTGCTCATCGCTTCGTTTCACGATCTCAGGATTCTTATCCCATCCCTCACGGCAATGAGACTTTGTCCAAGACATTGCTTTCTCAAACTCTGCTTCATCGTATATACCTTCTGTCATTCGACGAATGATCTCCACCTCATCAACAGACTCAACACGCATTCCTAAATATTCTTCCATAAAGGAGGAGTCTACGATAGATCCTGCAATACCCATACAGATCGATCCGATCTGCAGCCAAGATTTGCCTCGCATCGTTGCTGCCGCTACGGCTGCACGACCAAAACGAAGTAATTTTTCCTTAACGTCTTCCGGAATCTCCGTTGCATCCGCTTCCTGCACATCTTTGCCATAAATACCAAATGCCGGCAAACCTTTCTGTGCATGTGCTGCCAATACTGCTGCCAAATATACTGCTCCCGGACGCTCTGTACCATTAAAGCCCCATACACCCTTAATCGTATCTTTGTCCATGTCCATAGTCTCGGATCCATAGCACCAGCATGGTGTCACAGTCAATGTAATATCCACACCTGCTTTACGGAACTTATCTGCACAAGCCGCTGCTTCTGCTACACGTCCGATTGTCGTATCCGCAATGATAACTTTGACCGGTTCTCCATTGGAATAACGGATATTCTGACGGAACAGCTCTGCCGCACTCTTAGCCATATTCATCGTCTGTTCTTCCAAAGATTCACGAACCTTAAGCGGTCCTCTTCGTCCATCGATCGTCGGACGAATTCCAATCACCGGATAATCCCCAATTAGTCTGCTTTTTGCCATTTGCTACTACCTGCCTTCCTTGAATATATTCTCACACCCTGATACCTTTTTATTTTACTGCATTTTGGCAGAGAATACAATCATCAGAGACTACAAAATTTCACGGTTTTAACTTATCTATTTTATATAGTTGTTTTTCTTCATATAATGCTTTAGTTTCCAATAATCCGAGACTTTCGCATAATTATCTTCCCCAGGAAGCAACATAATCCTTGACTCTGATTTTTTTACACAACCAACTGTATGTATCGTTTCTTTCTCTCCTGAGATAGTGATTTCTGATGCCATTTTATCTGGAATAAATACTCCATCTTTTCCTATATCTTCCGCATATAGTGCCATCTCCGAATCTATCACATATACGCTCTCACCTTTCTGAAAACCACCAGCAATATTTTTAACCACTTTCAGCTCTACGAGATTACATGCTTGATACGTATTCTCCTGGCTATCTTTTTTGTATAATGTTTCTACTTTTTTAACAGTTGCGACGCACGCCTTCGTCTTCAAAAACGGTAATACACTTTTTGATTTCAATGGAACAAAATCAATCACTCCTGGTTTTTGTATAGCTGCCTTCTGCGCTGATACTGTTGCTTCTCGATAAAACGTTTCCTTTGTTTGTGTTACAGAATCCACTTGCACCATTATAGGTGCTACCCACAATGCCAACAGAGCTACCAAAGCTACCAAACATACTACACACACAGTTCCTGCAATTTTTTTCCTCATAAGAATCCTCCTCATTTTCATATGGTAGTGTTAAAAAACTACCTAGATTTATTGTTCTAATGCATTTGGCAATAATTCTGCCTAATGCAAAGCAGTAGCCTCTTTTACCACGTTTCTTCATTCACAGTTTTCTCTTTATCTCATTACAGCATCATTCCTCCCCTCTGTTAACTATAACGAACAAACCACAATAAACCTGACATACTTTTTTAAAAAATTTTTAGTATACCTTTTTTTCACTGCTTGCCCCAACTTTTTCTGACTTGCCATCCTTCCATACAACAGCCGTTATATGACTTCGATAAGTTCCCTTTTGATTGTCTCTACTTATATGACTATTTAGAAGTCCAAAAGGTTCATTTCATCTTGCAATAAAAGAATTTCACTTTCTGATACCGCCTACGCATCAGATATTTATGATCGCAGAGCTGAACCAGACTGCGCCAGTCTTTTGACGGATACGTATCATCCTGCCTGATCACCGCCTGAAAGCAGTGATCAAGCAGATCATAGCACTGCACACCAAAGAAAACCTCATTGAGATAGTCACTGCCATCATGAAAAGATTCCGGGCATACTGTACGGTTTAAGTAACAGATTCCATTTCCTGGTGCAATATAGTCCATAAGCTGTTCTTTCACGTACCCTGGCACAAAAGAATACTGTGCGGAAGTGACTCGATACAGATAAACTCCATACTTCCACATATCATCCGGCACTAAACGAAATGCTCTGTCAAGTTGATCATATGTGATCTTCTTGGTGCCATATTTTTTTCAACAAACGGACACAGATCAAACATATTAGGGAAAAGATAATGGATCGCATATGGATAAAAGGTCATGCTGGCATCTTTTGCATCCCACTGATACCCGATATAATGAGAGCCTCTCATCTGTATAAAATGATTGTATATCCACTTTCGGCCATCCTCTGATCCGCTTAGAATTCCAAACAAGAAATTCTGTTCCGGTCATGCCCGGATACCGACATCAGCTAATGGCAATATCCGGGCAGATTTTATTCTCTTTTGAAACAATGGTTATCTAATCCTTTATTGTTCATTTCAAATAAGTTGTAGCTTTCCAATCACTTGTAACAAATTGTCCACTTTCTGTATTAAAGACTAGATGATCTCCCTGTTGTCCTGTCATGGTAAATGTGTTCAGAATCTTATCTTTATCGTCATGATCATGCACCTGAAATAATAACTTCCCTGATTTAATCGTCATCCCCGGTATGCCATGTTGTAGAACATATTCTGCTTTATTGAATCCTGCCGCATAATCATTACAAGTTAAGCGATACATCTTTTTCACATAAAACTCTCGATTAGAACGAATCCCGATAGCACAAATTGCATATCGCGGAAGTCCTGCTCCAACGCTATCGTATCCTGCATAGACAATTTCTTTTTCACCATCACCATCGATATCATATTTTATGAAACTTTTCTGATAGGGTTTTCCTTTTGCAGTTACTAGCTCGCGAATGGGAGAATTATTTTTATTCTCTCTTAAATATTGCAAAACTGCTTTTTCCTGCCTGTACTCAAAATAATACATTCCAACACGTACTGCTGAGCCTAGTATAATTGCTGCAATGAACACCGCTATAAGCCGTGTAGCTACTTTTCTTTTTTTGCTCATCCATTTCTTCTCCCTTCTATTTGATTGTAATAGATATTACATTGCGTGTAAATGACTATGCGATATAACTACTTTCTTCACGTTCTTATTCTTCAAAAAGGCTTTCTTTAAAGTTGTCTTTGCATGTTTCACCTTGGTCAATCTGCTGAGGTCTAACACTTTCACAGACGTGTTTTGAAGTATTTTATAATTAGAAGAAGCCGGTTCATAAACATAATCCGTATCTTCAAATAGTCTTGCCTGTTTATCCAAAACTCCTGCAAAATCATAATTTTTAAGCCAAGTTTTTAATCCATTTTTATTATTTGGTAGCGTGAGACGTTTTAACGCTAATCCTTTCAACTTTAATGAATACAACTTACTGCATTTTGCTAAATTTATTGTTTTTAATTTCTTGCAGCCAATCACTTTCAACGCTTTCAGCTTCTTGCAATTTGATAACTTAAGCGATTTACATCCCTTCTTATCAAGACTGGTGAGTGTAAGATATTGCACTGACTTTGGAAGCTTTACTTTGAAAATCCCATAGCTGGCACATTCTAATGTATTAAGACAGCTGCATTTAGAGGCATCTATTGCTGCGCATTTAGCACTAACAGATAAGCCCTTCAATGCTGCCATTTTGCCGAGGCGGACCTGCTTGATCGGATATTTCCCAGATTGCGTAACACTGGCCAATAAGAAATACCCCAGCTTCACTTGTACAGTGGTATTAAGAGTTAGCTTTGATAAAAGTTAAGAAACTATCACTTGCACTTCCCGATTCATCATAGAGATCTGATTTAAGAAACCGTAAACCATGTCTTAAATCACTCAATTGATATACCCGGTCTTTGTCGACCTCTAGAATATCATAAGATGATGATAAATAATCAACTAGCAGCTTTATATTATACTTTTTGTTACCTTTTTCGAAATCTCTCAGCTTTGAATAGGCAACAACCAATTTTTTTAATTCCATTATATATTTGTTTCTATTTGCATCACTCGGCTCATTACGGTATTTTTCATCCACTTGTATAGCCAGATCGATATGCGTGCTACAATCTTTCTTAAGCGAAGCGGATTTTAAAGAATGATATGTGATATTACAAAATGCAAATAGACAAAAAATAATAATTAAATATTTAATCCTTTTTTTCATATTATGAATTTGCCACCTCACAATTTGTAGATACACTAACATTAAATGCGCTATTATATTGATAAATAGATAATCGCGTTTTCATCTTATAATGTATAGTTCCTTTAGTGTAAATATGATAATTTCCTGTCTTTTTTGAACTATAAACAAATTGTACATAGCCTGCATACCCTTTCTTAGTTGTCAAGGCATTATTATTTGCAATGTCTGCACTATATTGTGAATTAAAATTCCACTGTGATTTATTATCATATGTGGAGCCTTTAATTTTACTAAATTTTTGTTTAATCCCCGCCGGAACAGTAACATTAGCAATACTTAATGATAAAAAATTACCAAATGGAATAGAAATTGAAAGCGATGGTGTAAACCAACTCGTAGTATTTGGACTTGCCTTTATAAAATCTACCCTTTTTGATCCCGTATAAATGTTTAAATCTGCATCATGATGAAAATATGTAATAGCACCTGGCATTTTAATTGCCTTACGAAAATAATATTGTGCATTGCCTTCATGTGTATTTATTTTCGCTCTTGCAGCATAAAGTTCATTTCCATGTGTTTTTTTAGGACAATATAATGAAATTGCCCCCAAATAATAATGTTTGCCACCATATGAATATACAGAATACTGTACCGTCCTCGCTAATGTTTCATAATCTTTATTATTTTTCACTTTCTTTTTTATAGCAACTTCTCCTTTCGCAAAATCTTCTGACTCTTCCATCGACACAATTTTTTCACTGGAATTTTCTACTTCATTATTTTCAGTGATGAGGTCAGACATTATATCGTTTTCTTTCATTCTTTTGCCATAGACTTTATAATAATCCTGCCCTGATTCCAACTCTCCAAATGATATCATCACATATGGTTCAGTATTTACAAACGCATCGTTAATGGTAACTGCTAAGGAGCTTCCGTCATATTCTCCATACAAATATCCAAAAACTCCTTCGTTCAAAATGTACAATTCCCCTTTAATATGTACATGAATAATTGTATTATTGTGTAAAAATGATGCAACCCCAGAATATTCAGCCTTTTCAGATAAACATTTTTCTAAATCAGTCTTAATATCTATAGTGACATATTCACCCTCTTTCACCTCTACGTGATTTTTGTCTTTAGGCATAAATTTGGCTGTTGCGTCACTATCAACCTTAGAAGTAAATAAAATATTAGCATATTTCTTTACATCAATAATTCTACTACTATAAATGGAGAAATTTGATAATCTTATCTTTTCATCAATCTTATCACCATATACATGAAACGAAAACACTTGATTGGGTTTTATTACAATATCTTGGTTGTGTACAAATGTATAGTAATCATACTGTTTTTTTATTTCGCCAATATCACTTGTTATTTTCTTCATTGAGGTATTAAATTTAATATTCCACCCCATTATCGTATCGTCAGAAATATTGCGTATGGTTATTTTTGTCTGATAATCATTTTCGGAATCAATCTCTAACTTGTAGGCAACTTTGTCCAATAATGTATAAGAGGATACTATTTTAAAGTTTTCAGGAATAGATGCACTAACATCCTTTTTTTTCGCCCTAAAACTTATAGTTTTTCTCTTACCAAAAGGTATAGATTGCTCATACCCCTCACTATTAACAGTATATATACCACCTTCGTAACTATATATATCTGCTCCCCAAATTTCTTCTATCATATCATTCATGAAAAAGCTTAATGCATAATTGTCGATTGCATACTCACCCGTGCTTTCTATCGTTAGGCTAGCAATATAACAATCCTCCCATTCGCTATTAATGGTATATGTCACCTTATATCCCTTATACAAATATTGAGTTACATGCCCCTGCGCCTGTGCTGAAACATTTTTACTTGCACCAAATATAGTCAACGCCAAAGAAAACATTATCATACTAAAACATAATTTTACTTTCATTATTTACCTCATTTCTTTATAGTTACTTGTCTTTCTTACGCAGCCTATAGATAAACTGCCGGTCTCTCACTGTCACCCATCATCTTTTTCGGATCATAATTCACTCCTTTGGCCAGCATGGCATAAAAGGCACGTATCAACTTTGCTACAAGTGACATTGCAACTTCAAAAAGCAGATATCTGAACCTCTTTTGGTCTCGTCTGCTTATTGTTGTCTCTCCCTTGTGCTTTCCAGAACTGTTTTCAACCAATCACATTGGCACAGCCTTAGCCGTAAGCACACCATTTTCCATATGAAACAATCCATCTACCTCCTGCTCCACAAAAGTATGATCATGACTAACTACCACAACCGTACAGCCTCTTTGAACTTCTTCCAAAACCACCTTTTTGAACGCATCCTTCGCATCCGTATCCAAACCATTCGTTGGTTCATCAAGCAGCAAAAGATCCGGGCTTGATAAAATTGCCTGTGCTAACACTGCCTTCTGTTTTAAGCCCAGCGACAACTTTGCAAATCTCATGTTCTTTCGGTCTGTTAATCCCATTCTCTGAAGCGTCTCTTCTATCTTCCTTTTGTCACATCCACCGCTTAACTTTGCATAATATTTCATATTCTGATACACGGTCATATCATCATATAATCCTATATTTTCGATGCTTAAACCTATATTTACCACCTGCGTCAGTTTCTTCACTTTTTTGCCGCCGTAGTGCACTTCTCCGTCATCCGGATGGATCAGTCCCGCCAGCAGACGCAGCAGCATTGTCTTACCACTTCCGTTTTCTCCGATAATTCCATAAAGTTTTCCTTCCTCCAGCGTCAGATCTACTCCTTTTAATACCTCTTTACCACCCAGTTTTTTATTGACATGAATCAATTCAATTCGTTCCATTTGTGTTCCTCCTTTTCTGTCTGTCCGGCAATCTGCTCCGTCAATATCCTTCACTTTCAATTTTAATAAGATCGATATGCTCCAGCCACTTGGCACAGGCTAAAATAAGAGCTGTAATCTCTCCCACAAACACAGTCAGCATTTTCATAAAACCTATTTTTCCTGCCGTTGTATAAACAAACATAGCGCATGCCGGATTTAATGCAAGCATCCACATGGCATCCTTATATTTCCGGTAAGGTTCATACATTCCGATCATGATCAATGCAGCTAACACGACAGCCCCTACGATACAGGAAGCACTCCGTCCAATCCGAATATCTGAAACCACCGTAAACACAGCCGCAAAATATACCATCATAAATAATGCCAGCCATGCCTTTGGCAGCACTGCGGAATGTGGAATAACCAGTCGTTTATGCACATAGTAAGAACTAAGTTCGTAAACAATGGTCAAATAAATTCCCATATAGACTGCGCATATAACAGCCAACCCTGCCATCCTGCGGACAAGCCATTTCGTCCGCCTGTGCATCCGCACCAATGCGTAGACTCCCTGATTCAGGATCTCTCTACTGAGATAATCATGCATGACAAAAATAAACACAATCAATACAAACAGATTCTGCATACCCAGCGTCAATGAATGTGTTTTCACCACTTTAATAGAATCAAAGATGCTGCTGACAAACATATCATCTGTCGTATTTCCCGGATAACAGGTTCCAAACAGAAATGTAAGATTATTGAAAAAAGCCAAAAAAACAGAAGCAATCATCAAAAAAATTATTTTCTTTTTCAAAAGTACATCTCCAATCCCCGGATTCGTCTCACCGCGATCAATATCCCTGACAATAATGCAAGACCTATATTTATGAGCAAAAATATTTGTGTATACCCTGTATTCCAACGGTCGCCAACACATAGGACATAGCTCAGATCGAATCCCTTAATATACTGTGAATAACGCATCGTAAAATAAAAGCATCCATATAATAATACAAACACCAAGGCAAAGCTTCTGGTCAGCCACAGGCTGCAGGCATATGCGAACAATCCAAGCACTCCTGCAAACACTGCGATCACTATGCAAAATACAAACAGATAGAGCACCGTGTGTGCCACATAATAGCCCATCAGAGGCATCGGATGATTGTCTGCCAGAGCCATGTAATATAATTCCGTGTATCTTTCCCCAAATGGTGTCGGATAGGCTTCACCATAGGTCAGCTCACATGCCAGCAGATTCAACGCATAGCACACAAACACCATAACTGCATTCCCTGTAAAGTACGCCATTGCCTTAGCAGACAGATAACGGAACGGGCTCGTCCGCTGCATGACCAAAGCTGCATTGCGGCTTCTTTTCGTCTCCTCATACCACGCTGACACACAGGGAAGTGCCATGAGAAGCGGAAAAACCTTGATAAATATCGGCTGATATTTATTGAAACTCTGATATGCTCCCATAAAATAGCCGCTTGCGGCATACGGTTCCTTTACAAATCCCCGGATTATCCAACTGGCGGTGTGTAGATAATCTGCCGCAGCATACAAAAACAACACCATAAACGCAAGCCAAAAACTCCGCTTATGAAATAATCGGTAAAGTTCACTGACATATACCCGCCATATACTGCTGTATTTCTTTTTATTCATTACCTGTACGCTCCTTTCGTTTCCAGTTGGCCGCAAGTTCTGCATAGTTATCTCCCACGTAATATCTCAAGATTGCATCTTTGGTGCGATACCATTCTTCCAAAATCTTTTTGTCACCCGCAAACATATCAAACTCTGCCAGATCCTTAAGGGTATATATTTTTCCTTTTTGTATCGGTTCATAATTGGTTTCCTTAGACAAACGCAAACTCGAATCAGTATAATTTCCAATATTAATTGTATAAAATTGTGGCAGTTTCACGCCGTGTGTTTCAAAGATTGCCGAACCTTTCTTCTTAATAAGCTTTTTATAAGCCATCAGATAACATTCCCCGGGTCTGAGCAGAGGCCGTACATTTGACGTCTCATATATTGTGCTTCCTTTCCCGGATGGCGTATAATCATAATCATTTACCGCTAAGATTTCATCTCCCTCTTGAAGTTCCCCATTGGAGCTAATATCCTTAACAAGCTTCATATGTCCTTTTGTGGCAGATGTATACATTCTACTGTCATCCAGCACATAAAATACACCTATGTTGGCAGAACTAGCAATATAATCATCATAAAGATGTTTTAGCCCTTCTTTTGTCCGTACCTCTTTGAACCAAGCTACATCTTCGACAATTTCTTTTTTCCTACTTCCCGGCAGATCATGATAGCTAAATTTCACCTTAATATTGCTACACTCTTTAACCGGCTTTCCGGTGATCAATGCCGAGTGAGCCAACGTTCTTTTACAGATAATACCGGTGCCAAAACAGACCAAACATATCAGTCCTAAAAACAATAATCTTTTTTTCATTCCGACATCCTTCCTTAGTTTGTGATAGGCTGTTTCCGGAAGCCACCTTCCAAAAACAGCCCCCAAAAGATAACTATTTATTTAGTATTTCCTGATCAATCTATTACAGCGTCAGCGCGATCAATATTCCAAGATCCGCTAACATAACAATCATATTTCGGATTATGACCTTTCAAAAATATGTTGATTTGTTTGTTTTTACGGCAATAATCATCTTTTAATAGGTAAACCGATTTGTATCCCCTTTCCAAAAGAGCAACACCTCCGGAATAACTTCCTTCTCCCGCAACTTGCTTACGTATGACAGTCGTTTGATTCTGACTCATTCTCGCATATAACTGTTTATAATTGTTATTTGAATTATGATAAACATCCATCATATTTCGCAAATAGATTGCTGCATAATGATTGCCAGTACTCTTTTTTGCTGAAGCCATTTTTGTCCAACTGTTGCTATCCACACGTGTGTTTTTATTAAACTCAGCAGATACAGCTGAACTGTATGTTGAATAAAGAATTGTACTAAGCAATAATGCCATTACGGTTACGTTAAAATACTTTTTTAATTGTTTCATTGTTTTATTGTCCTTTCTTACGTTTTTTGCATACAATTTTTATAGCATCATTAAGTCAAATATGCTATAATAATCGTGGTTTTTTATACGAGTTCCTATTCTGCCTATGGGCTTGCCCTCTGCGGTGTAGGAACTTTCTTTCGTATGTTAATCCATACTATTCGTTCCATGTTAGACCATCTCCTTTCTTTCGTAGATTCCACCATGTTATACCTATATACTATCTCTGCATTTGGCAATAGTTCTGCCTAATGCAAAGCAGTAGCCTCTTTTACCACATTTCTTCATTCATAGTTTTCTCTTTATCTCATTACAGCATCATTCCTCCCCTCTATTAACTATAACGAACAAACCACAATAAACCTGACAAACTTTTTTAAAAAATTTTTAGTATACCTTTTTTTCACTGCTTGCCCCAACTTTTTCTGACTTGCCATCCTTCCATACAACAGCCGTTATATGACTTCGATACGTTCCCTTACTGGTTAATTGATATGTAGGATTATTTGATCCCCTCGTTGCCTGTACAGTTTTCGCCCAGCTTTTTATTGTTGTCCAGCTCCTTTTTAAACATAGAAACTCCCTGTTAATCGTTCTAATATATATAACGAATCAACAGGGAGAATCCTGACAAAATATTTTATTTTTTTCACACTCATACAATACGATTGAGCGTTTAATTATTCAAATACAGACTCTGCGCCATTTTTTGCAATTCCTCTTTTCCGTTCGCAAGGTGCGTTGCATTAATCTTATGATAATACTGACTGTCATTCCAAATTACCCATTCCTCATCTTTCTTTGTATAATAGGTTCCCTTGTAGCCACATACTACAAACTTCTCTTTATGATCATAGGCCCCATCGGACGCTATTGTCAGCCCATCTTCTAATGTAACTCTTGTATACTGCAAATATTCTTTTTGTTTCCTATTCCATTCCATGTATACACCAGCCTCGTCCTTGTCATCAGCGGTTTGCACAAATCCTGTCGGAATATAATTAGGACAATCTGTAATAACCGTCTTTTCTGGCTCTTGTGATTTCTGCGGCTTTTTCTGGTATGTGTTGTGTTCCATCTTACTTCCCTTTGAAAATGACACAATATATCTCCACGGATTTACATTCAAGATACGCGCACTTGCCTCATTGGCAGCAAACATGCTAAGTACAACCAAAGCAAATACAGCCGCATACCGTACAGCATATCCCAGTTTCAAATGTTTACCAAAATATTGTTCCGTCCATAACATCCTCTTTATCTTCTTCTCATATTTTGGAGAATATACATGATCTGCACCTGCCATTTCCTCTTCGTTGAGCTGCCGCATTCCTTCCTCAACATATGCGGATAAAATTTCTCTAATCTTCTGATCATTCATCGCCTGTCAGCTCCTTCCTTAAAAATTTTCTAGCTCGGGATAAGCGTTGTGTTACGTTGCTTTCCGTAATGTTCAAAAAGCTTGCAATTTCCCGACTTTTATAGCCATTGACATAGTACAAGATCAAAACTTCTGCATATTTTTTGGGAATATTCTGTAGCACCTGATGCATCTCTACTTCATCCAGCTTTGCATCTTTCATTCCATAAATAGGATACATCTCGCAATCATCTTTATAGATGATTTTTGAAAGAGTTCTCTTATTCCGGCGATAAAAGTCTATTGCTATCCTCTCAACTATTATAACGATCAAAGCTTTCGTTTCCTGACAATCAATTTTAGAAATTTTATCAAGATTTTTTATAATTCTCTCCCATGCAGCCAATACGACGTCTTCTGCATCCTCATGGTGTTGCACGATATTATAGGCGATCACATACATGAGACGATTATATTTTTCATACAATTTTACGATCTTTCGCTGATCTTTCGGCGAATCAGCCATGTCCATAACCATTAAAAACATGATGTTAAAATTCCTTTCCTAATACAACAACTAATCACTCTGCGTTCTGTGACAATTATTTTAGTTCTCTGACGTCAGAACAGGTTAGCTTGTCGACTGCATAAGAGCCTGCTGTACTCATACAGTAGGCTCTATATCTGTCATTCCATATAAAAAATCAATAATCTGACATATTGCGTAAGAAGTTTCACGCTGGTACGCTGTTTCATTTTCTAATTGATGGGAAAGATTGTTCAACAAGAATGAAATATTCAAAAGCCTGTCCAGCATAACGCCCATCTGTTTGCTGGCTTCCGCTCTCTCTGCTTCTGTTCCGTCACGCATCTGCATATTGTAATCTCGCGCCTTACCCAACAATGTAACAAGTTGATCTGTTGTGTTGATCGTATCATAAGACATCTGCTCCAGATTGCCAAGTGTCGCTTCCATGCGCTCCATAATCTTTGCAGATGATACTGCCGTTTCTTCAAGCATCAGAACACCTCCAACAATTCATGAATGCTCTCAATCCCAACCAGTTCCAATCCTCTCGTCTGCTCTTTCGTAAGTGCTAATTGCCTGCAATTTACTTTAGGCAAAATGCAACGCTTAAATCCCAGCTTCGCCGCCTCTAATACACGCTGCTCTGCCATGTTGACCGCACGCACTTCGCCCGCCAGTCCCACTTCACCAAAGCAGATCGTCTCATCGTCCAACGATTGATTCCGATAACTTGTAAGCAGCGCCAATATGATACCGAGATCCAATGCCGGCTCATGGATCCGCATGCCGCCTGCCACATTGATATAGGCATCACAATCGCCCATACGAACACCCATCCGTTTCTCAATGACTGCCATCAGCAGATTCACACGATTATAATCCGTACCGGTAGAAGTCCGTCTCGGCATATTAAAGTTCGTCTGACATACAAGTGCCTGCACCTCGATCAAGATCGGTCTGGTTCCCTCGATAGAGCATACCACGATCGAACCCGGCGCCTGTTTTGGCTTACCCGCCAACATATACTCGGACGGATTTGGCACTTCTACCAATCCGTTGCCACGCATTTCAAAAACACCGATCTCATCCGTAGAACCGAAACGGTTTTTGACACCACGCAGGAAACGGTAAGAAGCACCTCCATCTCCTTCAAAATACAAAACAGTATCGACCATATGCTCTAATACACGAGGTCCTGCTACAACTCCCTCTTTGGTTACGTGTCCTACAATGAAGATAGAAACCGGAAGACTTTTAGCAAGCCGCATCAGCGTACTCGTCGTCTCTCGAACCTGACTGACACTTCCCGGTGCAGATCCGATCTCTTCGCGATACATAGTCTGAATCGAGTCAATGATCACGATTTCCGGCTTTTTCCGACCGATCACTTCCGTCACAATATCCAGATCGGTCTCACTCAGCAAAAATAGTTCTTTTTGAAAAGTTCCAAGACGATCTGCACGCATCTTGATCTGTTTGACCGATTCCTCACCGGATACATACAATACATCTTTGCCTGCCTCTGCAAGCTGTTTACACATCTGTAAAAGCAAAGTGGATTTGCCTATCCCCGGATCACCGCCTACCAACACAAGCGAACCGGTCACTATGCCACCGCCCAATACACGGTCCAGCTCTCCGATCCCGGTTAAGGTACGTACCTCATCGTTGGTAACGATCTCGGACAATTTCGACGGTTCCCGGTGTTCCGTCACCGTGACGGAACGACCGGCAGCCGTTTTTACGACCGGCTCTTCCACAAAGGAATCCCATTCCTTGCATCCCGGACATTGTCCTAGCCATTTTGGAGATTCAAATCCACATTCTTTACAGAAAAACGTTGTTTTTTGTTTTCCTTTTGCCATATTAAACCACCCATGCTTTCTGCATGCTGTCTCCTGCCGCAGAAAAACATATCTGTACTATGCGCCCTTAGAATAAAGACTACATTTTAACCACTTTCACATCATAACTCTGATCCGGATCCATCTCAATGCTGAGTACTAACTTGCCACCGAGATTGGTCTTCATCTTGCCAATGTCTGTTCCAGAGATCGTAACTGCATATTCCATCTCCGGCTCAAGTTCCAATGTGATCGATGAATCTTCCCATCCCTCTACCTTGAAAGTAACTTCCTGCTCTGTTGCAGACATATCTGTTACAACTGTTCCAGGTACAGATTCATAAACAAACATACCGTTACGCTCTAATTTGGTAATCTCTTTGAAAGTCTTTACCTTGTACAGATCCCCCTCAAAAGGAAAATCTGAACGCTTCTGCTTGCTGTCCAAATCAAAATTACCAAAGCTCAACTTACCATCTGCTGTCTTGCAGATCAAATCTGTAATCCCCGCCATAATATAATCCTCCTAAGTGTGTAATCAATCTGGTATCTATCGCACATTTGGAAGTGCGATTTATCTGAATATCTGTTGTAGACAATTATATCACATTTGCCCTCATTTTTCCACCGCTACCGTTTGGAAAAGGTGAGTTTTTTTTGTGAACAATCCACATAAATTTTATCGCCCGCAGTGAATTCTCCGTCCAACATTCGATCGGCCAGTTCATCCTCAACTTCTGTCTGGATACTGCGTCTTACCGGTCTTGCACCGTACGTTTTGTCGAAGCCGCTCTCCGCCAAATGTGCGACAGCCGCATCGGAAACGATCAGTTCCATGCTCATCTGTTCCTGTAAACGTTTGTTTAAGCCACGCAGCAAAATACGAACGATCTGCTCAATGTTTTCTTTGGTCAAAGTATGGAATACCAAAATCTCATCAATTCGGTTGATAAATTCCGGTTTGAAAATCCTCTTGACCTCTTCCATAACACTTTCTTTCATCTTCTGATAATCGGCATTCTCGTCCTCGCCTGTACCAAATCCTAAATGTTTTGGTGATACAATACGTCCTGCTCCTGCGTTAGACGTCATGATGATGATCGTATTTTTGAAGCTGACTTTGCGTCCCTGTGCATCCGTCACATGCCCATCTTCCAATATCTGCAGCAAAATGTTAAACACATCGCCATGTGCCTTTTCGATCTCATCAAACAATACGACCGAGTATGGACGCTTGCGTACTTTTTCACTGAGCTGTCCGCCATCCTCATATCCGACATATCCCGGAGGTGAACCGATCATCTTAGAAACACTATGTTTCTCCATATATTCTGACATGTCAACGCGAATAATCTCATTGTCCTGTCCAAATACTGCTTCTGCAAGTGCCTTAGAAAGCTCTGTCTTACCGACACCGGTTGGCCCCAAAAACAGGAAAGAACCGATCGGACGATTCGGATCTTTCATTCCTACGCGTCCACGGCGCACTGCCTTGGCAACCGCTTTTACTGCTTCCTCCTGGCCAACGACTCTCTCATGCAGTATTTCTTCCAAATGTTTCAATCGCTCTGTCTCTGCTTCCTGCAATTTCTGTACCGGAATCTTTGTCCAGTCAGCGATCACTTCTGCCACTTCATTTTCCGTAACGACCAGTTTATTTTTCTGGCGTTTGGCATCTGCCTGCGCATGCATCTGATCAATCGTTAGCTGCAACTCTTTCTGCTGTCTTTTGATCTCTCCGGCAAGCGCAAAATCCTCCGCAATGATCGCATCTTCTTTCTGTTGATCCAATTCACGTTTTGATGCCTCTAACTTGCTTAACTCCGGCGTTGGCAAATATACACTTAATCCGGCTCTGGCAGATGCTTCATCGATCACATCGATCGCCTTATCCGGCAAAAAGCGGTCATTGACATAACGCTCCGTCATTTTAACGGCTGCCACCAGTGCTCCGTCCGTGATCTGTACCTGATGATGCTCTTCATAACAAGGTCTGAGGCCTTTCAAAATATCCAAGGCCCCTGCTTCATCCGGCTCATTGACCTCTACCGGCTGGAACCTGCGCTCTAACGCCGCATCCTTTTCAATATATTTGCGGTATTCTTCTCTGGTAGTAGCTCCGATCAATTGGATCTCACCACGCGCCAAGGATGGCTTCAATATATTGGCAGCATCAATGGCACCCTCTGCACCACCGGCACCAATGATCGTATGGATCTCATCAATAAATAATAATATATTACCGGAACCGGTCACCTCTTTGAGTGCACGTTTAATTCTCTCTTCGAACTCTCCACGATACTTCGAACCTGCAACCATGCCGGACAGATCAAGCGTTAAAACACGTTTTCCCTGAATGATCTCCGGGATCTCGCCCTCTGCGATCTTTAACGCCAAACCTTCCACGATGGCGGTCTTACCAACACCCGGATCGCCGATCAGACATGGATTATTCTTCGTTCGGCGGCTTAATATCTGTACCAAACGATCAATTTCGCGGTCCCTTCCAATGACCGGATCCAGCTTTCCATTGCGGGCATATTCTGTCAGATCTCTGCTATACTGATCCAATACCGGCGTTGTTGATTTACTTTTATTCATTTTATGCATAAGAAACTCATTTTTCGCAGTATTCATATCCTGTCCTGCTGCGATCAACGAATCCATATACAATTTCTGCAGGTTGATCCCAACCGTTCCCAGCAAACGGACTGCAATACACTCCGTTTCTTTTAACAGTGCGATCAGCAAATGCTCGGTTCCTGCAAGTTCCGTTCCTAAGTGCTCTGCCTCCTGCACGCTCTGCTCGATCACTTTGCGCACACGCGGTGTAAAATCGCCCTTTTCCTTGGTCAGTACACCTGCCGCCGACTTATCCATTTCCTGTATCATTTCTTCTAGGCTTTCCGCATTAACTGCATTTTCCCGCAGCACCTCAGCCGCAACACCTTTTGTTTTGATCAGTGCTAATAGTAAATGTTCAGTTCCTACATAGCTCATTCCTCTGGAAACTGCTTCTTTCCCCGCATTTTCTAATACTTTCTCAGCACTAGCCGTATAACGTTTCCGCATACTCTCTAAACCTCCTGCTCTTATTTCAAATTTTGAGATCGATACCGCCTGATCAGCGAAATGATCCCCAAGATCAATAGCCCACAAAACGCTGCCATAATTCCTACAATATATTGCATGCGCTGTTTTTCAATGCGCATTTCCTCCTCAGATGCATCCACCTGTGGTTTTGCTGTTGCGTTGCCGGCGAGTTGATCCCCCGGTGGCACATCCTGCCCACTCTCCGGAGCCATCGTCTCCTGTTCCGGCTGCACCGTCACTTCCACTTGATAAACGCTCTGTGCACCATCTGCATTTTTAACAATCAGTTTAATCATATTCTTGCCTTTTTGCAAGTTCTTATTTCCGGTAATCTCCACCTGAAGACCCTTTTGTTCCGTCTCATATATGACATTCAGCCATTCTTTCTCCTCTTGGATCACTGCCGTATAATCGGAAGTCTGTTCCGCAAATGCCGGAGATAAAGTGACACCTTCGATCTCCAACGACTTGAGCAATGCCCTGTCGTTTATCGTCGATGTTTTTTTATTTCCTTTGGCAGCGTTTGTTTTATTATTTTCTTTCGATCGCGCAGAACGTGACGGTGTTTTTGAACCACGTGGTTTCTTCGGTCGTGCAGACTGCACTGGTTTCTTTGCGACAGATGGTTCCTTCGCAGTCGCCTTCTCGCGATCCTTAACGACCAACACCAGCGAATTATAAGATGCCGACAGCTTCGTGGACGTACTTTCTCCAAAAACGTGATACGGTCCTGTCAATGCAATTTCCGTATCCCCAGCCTTTCTCGCCTTAAATTTAATGGAATATTTAAGTTTTGTAGCAGTGGATGACCGGTCAATATCGGATATCTGAAACGCATCATCGTTGCCATACACAACACTTCCCCCGGTCTGAAATTGCAATACCGTATTATCGTATGTAAAAAATCCTTCAAATCCCGACATTGCCGTTGTTGATGTGACAGTGACCATAACATACACGGTATCTCCCTTCGATACAACCTGCTGTTTCGTTGTGATCTTTATATCTGCACAATCCGCAGACGCATGACTTTCCCAGCCACAAACGCAAATAAGGAGCAACAGGATGATACACCCTGCTGCTCTTATCCCATGATCCACTATTTGCTTGTACTGTATGGGGTTTTTCATATGAATACTGCATTCCTTTCTCAGTCTGCAAACTTTTCATAAGTATCCTGCTGCTGATGCAGCAGGATACACATTATTCTATATTCTATTCTCCCGAATCTGCATCCGACAGATCTTCATCATAGGCTTGCGGCTCTTTGGTTACCTGCGGTCTTTTGGTTGCATGCGGTTTCTTGGACGTCTTCTTCGTTTTGCCGGATTTCGTCTGTTTCTTTGAAACTGCTTCTGTATTAACTGCGCCCTTTGCCGCTGATTTTCTCGTCACAACGATCTTATAAGAACGTGTCGAGCCACTGGCTGACTTAACCTTAACGATGATCGTATTCTTGCCCACCGATAGGCTCTTGCTGCCTGTTCCTGTTACCGTCGCTGCTGTGCTCACTGCACTTGCCACTACTTTGACGGATTTTACTTTGTTGGCTACCGTTGTCTTATACGTCTTAGATCCGGTATCTCCGAGTGCAAACGGTGCCGAAAAAGCATGACCCTGAACATACAGATTCTTAAGGTAATTATTTGGATTCTTACCACCGGATGGTATGTCACAGGCACTCACCGGCATGTTATTGTATACCGGTATTGAAAATACAATTGGCGTATTGTCTTTATCGCTTCCATATGCATTCGCTGTCTTTGTCGCTTCATTATTAGGCGCCTCAATATTTGCCATATATTGATGATCATACCTCTTCGTCGCTGTTACATTAAACTTCTGCAGATACAACGTATTCTGGCCGACATTGATATACTGCTTTCCGATGTAGCAGGCTCCGCCGTAAATAGAACGATATCGATTATTCCACGGTCTGGAGTAATCCGTACCTGTACTGGCCCATTTCAAACCGTTCTTGACAGCATTGGCACCGCTGTTGGCTCCAATGTTGTAGAAGTTGTAAATGCCTTTATAACCAGCCACATTACCGGATACAGAACTGGACATCATCGTAGAGCTGATGACAACCTCCTGCTTCACACGGGATGCCAAATGATATGGACTCACCCTAGATGCCGCTGCTGCTTCCATAAATGCTTTGGAATATTTAATGGAAACGTTCTTTCCAGCGTTGTTTGTGTACGTAAAGTTTGTATTATACATCGGCGTATTCCGCAAAACATTTTCTACTCCGGTTTGCGTCTGTACATCACTTCTGTACTTCAACGATTCAAACTGGAAGATGCCACGCTCATCTAGGAAATTGCGCGGATCCATATAATATCTCACAGCTTTAACGGATGCCGTTACCCACGTTGACCCGTCAAATACGACAAATTTATCGGTTTTCCAGTTATATGCTCCGTCTGCTGTCGATTTCCAGTCGTATGATTTGCTATTGCTTAACAGGTTTAAACCTACTTTGGATTCTGCTGCCACGGCTGCATTCCAGTCAAGACCGGTCTTGAAGGCCTCGAATTCCCACTTAGGATATTGCTTGTGCAATTTCATAAGCGGTGTAATATATGTACTTGGAAATCCCTGCTGCTGCAGTTGTTTCTTGAACTGAGCATCTGACACGGACAAATGCTCTGTCTGTGTTGTTTCTGTAGGTTTCCGTGTTGCCTTTGGCTTCTTCGTCGGTTTTGGTGTCGGTTTGGCAGTTACTTTCGGTACAACACCCGGAACTTCCGTCTTCACGATCTGGAAAAGTAAATGCTTCTCCGGTACATAACCTTTCACCGTCCTAGAACCACTGCGCACAGAAATCTTATAATAACGAAATCCTCCTATTGCTTTCTCCCCGATAGCAGTCACCTGCATATTATTGGTTAGACGGATCTTTTTTCCTTTTACTTTCTTAGGGGCAACACGTCCTGCTTTCGCCATCAGATTAAGCACGGCATTCGTTGTGATCTTGGCAGGCATTCCTTTTTTATAATCTACTTTTACATGGATCGACTGTACATAACCCTTACACTTGGCATTTCCCTGCTTAAAGGAGATATAATACCATTTCTGGTTATTATATATTTTTTCCGATAAGATCTTTACGGATGTCCCTTTTACCATCTTGACAACATTGCCGTCCACTTTTGTCATGCTGGAGTTCTCATTTGCTTTCGTGTGCAGCTGCTGACCGGATACTAAAACCTTACCACATATCGAAGTGCGCACCTTACCCGTCTGTACCTTTACATAACTGGAATGCAAATATCCCTTAAACGTTTTTCTGGCAAGCTTAAATTTAACATGATACCATTTACCATTCTTGGCAATGATCGTCACACGTTTGCCATCTGCAAGCGTCACTTTCGCACCACCGGACTTCACAAAACCGTACTTTTTGCTTGGCCCCTTGCGCACGTTCAGATAACCATTTACGCGCACTTCGCCTATCGCTGTTGCACTCGATATTTTGTTATCTGTCATGATAAATGCGAATACTATGGTACACAAAAGCGTGACCGCTATGCATACGCCCAATTTTTTCTTCGACATGCTGAAACACTCCTCATCACTGTTGTAATAATTTCTGCAAATCTTCGGTATCAAACTTGTAATGAGAGCCGCAAAAACTGCAATTTACCTCTATTGGCTCTCCATCTGCGATCATTTCCTCCAGATCCTTACGTCCAATGCTGGCAATCGCCTTGGAAACACGGTCTTTGGAACAATTACAGTGGTACTGTGTCGGCACACGGTCTGTGATCTCTACGCCAAGATCTCCCATCAGATACTCTAACATATCTTCCGGACTCATTCCCTGCTCTTGCAGCTGCGTAACGGAATGCATTTCTTTCAGAGTTGCCTCTAAACGATCGATCACCGTATCCTCTGCAAAAGGCATCACCTGAATGATGAATCCTCCCGCCTGCTTGACATGATTGTCTTTGTCCATAAGTACACCCAAACCTACCGAAGATGGTATCTGTTCAGATGTAGCATAATAATATGTCAAATCTTCGGCAATTTCCCCGGAAACCAAATGTGTTTGTCCATTATATGGCTCTTTCATGCCAATATCACGGATCACATTCAAAAATCCCGGTCCCACTGCACCGGCGACATCCAACTTTCCTTTGGCGTTAGGCGGCAGTATTACGTTTGGCTCCTTGACATAGCCTTTGACATTAGCCTGTGCATCTGCCGTCACGGTTAGTCCCCCGATCGGACCACCGCACTGTATCTGCAGTGTCAATACATCTTTATCGCCTTTCATCATACTGCCCATCATACTGCCCGCCGTAAGCAGACGACCCAATGCAGCCGTTGCCACCGGACTGGTATTGTGAATCTCTCTGGCACGTTCTACCAGATTACGGCTCGTCACTGCGAATAAGCGGAGCTGTCTGTCTGCTCCCATTGCTCTAACAATATAATCTTCCTGATTCATAATAATTCTACATTCCTTTCTAGGTCCACATACATTCTATGCTTTTATGCTGTGCAAAAGGCACTGTTCTGCCCTGCCTTATGCCGGCCTTTTATGCGCGACAAAATATACTCTCTCTGTCTCTGCTGACGGTGCTTCCTTCGTACACGCCTCGTATACGTCTGCCTGAAAGCCGCATTGCTGCAATAGTTCCATTATGTCTTGCAACGGATATGCCCGCTGTACATGATACTCCTCCGTACGCTCAAATAATTGCCGCTCCTCATCCACCATCGCAAAGATCGTCAGCAAATATTCATTGAGCCCGGTTTCTTTGTCATAGGCATTTTCCCAGATCAGCGATACATCCTCACGATTATCCGTGATCGTCTGATCTCCCAGACAATGCTCATAAAAATATGCCGTCTTCATGTCAAAGAGAAACACGCCATCCTGATCCAAAAACAGAAACACTTTCTCAAACGTCTGACGCAGCATTTCTAACTCCGTCAAATAATTCATACCGTCACAGACACACACAAATGCTCTTGCTGTGCCATACAAGTCTAACTCGCACATATCCTGCTGCAACAGCAGTACACTGTCCGGACATTTATCTCTGGCCGCTTCTAACATTTCTGCGGAAAGATCAATGCCGATCACGTCATAACCATCTGCCGCCAGCCGGCTTGTCATGGCTCCGGTGCCACATGCCAGATCGACTACGATACCATCCTCTATCTGATTTTCCCGAAGCAGTTCCAAAATATAGGCATGCCACGCATCATATGGAATTTCATCCATTAATCGGTCATACGTATCCGCAAATCCCTGATACATTGTCACATCCTGTTCCATGGAACAACCCCCCGTTTTTATCAAAATTGGCAGATTCAGCCATTCCTTTATAGAGTACCACAAAGTCCATCTACAGGCAAGCTATTCGCGCCCGCAGTGTCATTTGCGATATTGGTACTTTTTGGTATATCCGGAGTAAATCCATCTCTTACCGTTTTTCCTTGCACTGCGCAGGCGAAACTGTACTTTTTTCTTGGTTTTGCTCCGATAACGATACGATTTTCCAGTCGTGCTCGCACATTTTTTCCATTTTCCCTTGCCTACCTTTACATACACGATAGTTCTTGTGGCAAGTTTTCCCTTTTTCCAGCTTATTTTACAGCCATTTTTTTTCTTGATGAGACGCACTTTCGTCGGTGTTTTCGGCCGTTTTGTTTTTGATGCCATCGGTTTTACCGAAGTTGATGGTTTCGACATGCCAGCCGGACTTTTGGTCACGGCCGGACTTGCCGATGGTACAATATCTGAGCTGTGTTCTACCTCCGATACCGCAAAAAGTGTCCCGGTATCATTGCTGTAATACAATACACCATTTGACCCTGCCACAATGCTCGACATGCAATACTGTCTGGCTGCAGCCGGTTCATACAGCGTCTTCTGCACCGCAGACGTCCCCTGTTTGGTGTCTTTGATAAAGTACACACCACCCGGTGGATTATTACAGGTATAATATACATAATTTCCATCCTCATATGCTGTACTGACAAGAGGCGTTGCCTTTACTTCACAGGCTTTTCCGGTCTTCACGGTATAGCGCATGCTATGTGTCTGCATATCCCATACGCACAAATATCCCATGCCATCAGCCATTGCGCCCACATATGCCGTGTCATCGACGATCGACATCGTACTGGTACAATTGACTGCTTTTGCCCGCGGAAACATAGTATATGTTGTCACTTCACTGCCATCGAAACGGCAGATCTCCCCGGCATTGGATGTCGCATAGATTGCATGCTCTGCTGCCACATATTGAAGATCACTTCGTATCCTTCCTTTTTGTGTAATGGATATTTCCCGATAAACAGTGTCTTCCACAAGATCGTGTTCCACCAGGATCCCATTGTCCCCGGCAAAGTACAGCTTGTCATCCATAACAACCGATCCCCCCCAGTAATAGCCGCCCGGCTGTTCCTCATTGCGGTATTTCCACTGCAATTTGCCGGTACGTGCATCCAGACAATAAAAGGTTCCCTGTGTGCTGTTTATGGATACTTCCGCTGTGCCGGCATACACATATCCGTTATATACAGTAACATACGAAAGCGACTGTCCGCCAAAGGCTTCGCTGACCCACAAGGACTGCATTGTGTTTATATCTACACACTGCATCGTTCCACCAGACAGTGGGATCCACAAAGTATTTTCCTGTCTGCTCATATAGCACACCGAGTTCATTGTTGCCGCAAGTGCCATCTGACGTTTTATATTTCCGTCAAGATCAAGTTCATATAATGTGTTTCCACTCACCAAATAAATAGCATCGTCCATAATGACCGGCGTAGAATTATATGTTAATGTCCCATCAACAGAAAAAGAACGGGTCCAAACGGTCCCGCCCTTTTTGTCATTGATCGGAGTACGCACCGACGTGATGTTCTGTGACTCAGAACGATCCGATGCAGTCACGGACGGTGCGCTCCATATAAGAGACATTATCATTACGGCGCCCATTATCTTACAAATCGTTCGTCTCATGATAACCTCATTTACTTTCTTGTACCAAGGAAAATACCTGTGCGGTATTGCAAAACAGCACAGCCACTCCTCCTACAATTGTTATTTTACTTTTACTTTAACAATCTTGCTAAATTTACCGGTCTTAACCTTTTTACCAGTCTTGTTGTAAGCACGTACCTTTACATAATAGGTACCCTTCTTTAACTTCAAGGTCTTCTTGGTCTTCTTAACGGTAGCGCTCTTCTTGAAGTGCTTCTTATTTTTCTTGGAAACGTATACCTGATAGCCCTTTGCACGGGATGCCTTTTTCCAAGTTAATTTTACGCTCTTCTTAGCCTTTTTGCTCTTAACAACCTTTGCTTTCAAAGACTTCACCTGAGCCGGTTTCGTCACCTTAACAACGGCAGGACCGCCTGCTATCTGATGTACGGCAATCGTAGTAAATGGACGTACTAACAGATTATGCTTACCATCCTCTGTCCATTTTGCCGCAGATACATAATACTCACCGAATTCCTTATTGTTAAATGTAACTGTCACTTTACCATTCGCATCTGTCTTAAGAGTCTTCACTGCATTCTGTTTTGTTGCACCTGTCACTTCTGTATTGCTGCTTGTTGTTTTCGTGATAAGTGGAGCTTTAGCAACATACACTTCAGCATCTGCTACCGGCTTGGTATATGGGATCGGATTGTAATTTGCATCGTATGTTGCACCATATTCGGTCAAAGTCAATGTGACCGATCCCTTTGAATCTTTATCAAAAGATGTTGTATACTGATCTGAAGAAAATGCCGTATATGCACTCTGAATGCCTGCATAAGTAACCGGATCTGTCATATGATAATAACTTGCATAAATGTCAACCTTATCTCCAGCCTTGCAGTTGTACTGATCCATAGATACCGCACCTGCTGTCTTATTGACGGAATACATCCAAGATACTTCACTGTCTGTTCCTGCTGTGCTTGCTGCACCAATTCCATCACCATTCAGAGAAAGACCACTTACCCACAGTCCGCCGTAGCTGGATGGGCTGGCAATGATATATTTGCTCATCTGATCATTGGTAACCTTTTTCTTCGTTGCCAAATATTTTGCAAAAGCACGAAGTGGAGAATACGTTGCAGCCTGACCTGTTGCCAGACCAATACCAAAATCATTATTCTTATCGTCTTCTGTCATTGTTACAGTTACCGGAGCCAATACAGTATCTGCATCTCTCTCCATATGAAGTGTAACTGCTACTGTCTGCTGTTTCTGCTCGTCTGCCGCCTTACTTGTCTGTACATTAACGCCGGAAAGCAATAATGCTGTCGACAATAAAAGGGCAATTAATTTCTTCTGTTTCATTTGTCCCCTTCTTTCTCGCATATCGCGTACTAAATTTCTGTCAGATCCAAGGCATACCTCAGTCTCATTTTGACAGATTGTTTGCGATAGGATAACAAAGAAAATTCCTGCAAACTCATTTTCAAAGGAACAGATCTCCCTATGGATTACACTGCTCCTGTGCAAAAAAACGCAGGAATTGTGATGACAAAATCGCAACTTGCAAATTATTTCGTCAAAACACTCCCTCTCCCTCCGAAAGGTCATATCTCACCCTACCGGGCAGGTCTTCCGACTTAAGGATCTCCTGTCTGCAACCCCTTCCCAGCATCATGCCAGTGGTATATTGTTGCAGCCATCCCCTAATACGGCAGCGGGGGCTGTGGCGGACTCACACCGCCTTCCCTATTAATTTTTCGCAAAAACCCGAGTAGTTACTAATATTATCTTATCTTTTCATTGATCCATGCAGTGCGACTGCATCTGCGCACCACCGATCTTTCCTAGGATAACACCCCATTCTATAGTTTGTCAACGCCATGGTGTTCTTTTGTATATCCCGTATTTTATCTGTATGCGCTGCAGTTTTTCGATCACGGTATGACCAAACAGCAAAATGCAAAGAGCCGTTGTTCCGGCGTGGGTAAGATCATACGGAACGCCCGCTGCATAGACCATTAGCAATTCTTCCTTCGTGAGTGCACTGTTTTGCGGACTCATTGCATGATCCATTAACCACGCTGCAAAATTCATAATACCACCGTACACAACAAACACTGTGATAAATGCCATAACTGCCAATCCTATCACAAAGCGCACCGAGTTATGAAAGCGTTTTCCCCGCGAATAAATAACGCCAAAACAGATCCCGAGCAATCCCCACGTCAACATCTGCCACGGGGTCCAAGGCCCCTGTCCGTCAAAAAAGTTGCACAGCAGTCTGCTTAAAGCACCAACCATAAAGCCAGCTTCCGGGCCTAAACACGTTCCCGTCAAAATGACAAATGCCGTTCCGGCATGGAGTGGGATCGTATGACTGCACAGCTCATTGACACCGACGCAGAGTGCCGTCATAATAGCAAGCGTCACGATCTCTCTTGCCTGCGGTCTTCTGTATTCAAAGACAAAAAACATTGGCAGCAGACCGCCGACCAAGACGACAGCACTAAGCAGCATATAATGCTTTGTTACTACAGCAGTAGTCCCTGCAACAGCCAGACACGCCAGCAAGCTGAGCACTACACCGAGCAAAATCCATTGCCGCTTATTCTGCGCTTTTTCCACCTGCTTGAGATCAAATTTTCTCCGATACGAAACATCCCGTGCCTTTCGCATCACGCATCCTCCTTTTCGTTGGCAAACAACCGCTGTACGGCAGGCGTATAAAAATAATTGTCCGCAAAAAAACAGTTGGCAGCATCCGCTCCGATCAAGTTCCCATCAAATAATAAAGCACAGTCTGTAGCATAATCTGCACAAAATTCTACATCATGTGACACGATCACGACTGTCACTCCGGTTGCCACAATTTTTTGAATATACTGCCCCAATTTCTCCTTTAAGGCAGCATCCAATCCCTTCGTCGGCTCATCCAGTAATAAAATCTCCGGTTTGGTAAGCAGTGCCTTCGCAACCGCAAGCCTCTGCATTTGACCACCACTCAAGTCATAAGGATGTCTCTGCCGCACCTCACAAAGTTCCACAAAACGTAACATTTGCTCTACAGTCTCGATAACTTCTGCTTCTCTGCTACCTCTACGGTACAAAAACTCTGTCAGTTCCTCTTCTACCGTTGTCTCCGAAAAGACTGCTTTTGGATTTTGCGGCAGATACGTACATTTCGCCTTTGTGATCACCCTGCCCCGCTGTGGCTTATATATGCCGGCCATCACTTTGAGTGCTGTGCTCTTGCCGGAGCCGTTGCTGCCCATAATGCAATAGATACTGCCCCTTGGCAGCTTCCAGTCAAAGTCACGGAGAACCGGCTTTCCCTTTTCATATCCATACGATACCCGACTTGCATGAAGGATCGTCGTTCTGTCTTCCCGTTCTATATCCGGCTTCTCGATGTCCGCGTTACCGAAATACTCCGAAACAGATATTTCCGGTGCCATTTTTGTTATTCTTTCTACAATTGTCTCCAAGCTTACTTCGGAATGTGCTTTCAAATAGTCTCGCAGCCATACTTTTCCCTCCCGCACAGTAAGCGGCAAGTCCCCAGACTCCCCACAACATAGTGCTGTTTTAGCCGCTGTTGGCAACGCTGCATAAACCGGATCATGACGTTCTTTCAGCAAATGCCCTACTCTACGTGGTGTGGTATCTGTCACAGTACCGTCCTCCATCACGAAAACACGGTCAGCTATCGGCAAAACACCGTCTAACCGCTGTTCCGATAAAAATATGGTCACCCCAAATTCTTCATGCAGCTTGGCTAATGTATCCAAAAAACGTCCTGCTTCCATGGGATCAAGCTGTGAGGTCGGCTCATCTAACACTAACAGCTTCGGCTGTACGACCATTGCTGCCGCTAACTGCACCAACTGCTTCTGTCCACCCGACAAGGCTGCCGTACGCTTCCGAAATAGCGATTCTAACCCGAAATATTCCGCCATCTCCGCAGTCCGTCTCCGCATCTGTGGAACACTCATCCCCAGACTCTCCAATCCAAAAGCAAGTTCCTGCCATACATAATCTGTCACCATATTGTGTTCCGGATCCTGGCCGACATAGGCGATCTGCGATGCCGCGACCCGGTCATCCATCGTTTCAATATCAGCCCCCGCGAAATACATCGATCCGCTCCCAATCCCTATCGGTATCTGGCTTTTGATCATATGTTTTAACAAGGTCGTCTTGCCGCTGCCGGATGCCCCGCAAAGAACAATAAATTCGCCCTTTTGCACCTGAAAAGATACCTCCTTAAGTACCTGTTCTTTGCTTGTCGGATATCGAAACGACACATTTGCAAACTCCATAACTGCCATCACATCTCACCTTCTCTCGTTTCCCTTGCTTTTCGTTCATGATAAGGAACACCATAGGTCTGCTCTAAATACTGCGCCATCGCTATGTGAGCATCCGTATTCCCCTGCTTTCGCTCCTCCAAAGAACGAACCATCCACTGCCACACATCATATACAAGTGGCAGCATTGCCAGCAATCCAAAACCAGCCGGCAGCAAATACATCTGACCAAGCGGTGCATATCGGATCACCGGATAATACTGGCAGGATGCTTTCTGACGAAGAAACTGGCCGATAATAACAGACGTAAGCCCTGTAAAAACCACGAGCATGACTGCATCCCGCTTCCGAAAGTGAAACAAATGAAACGAAGATCTCCTGCCGATCCCATAGCCTCTCGTTTCCATCGCTGTCGATGTCTCTATCGAATCCTCTAACGACCACGACAAAAGCACCGAGAGCCGCCGAAGCACACTGCTCCCGGATCCCATCCCGCGTTCCCCGGCACGAATCTGATCCATTCTGCGCTCCAATAACGGCAGATATCGAAGTGTCATCGTGATCACCAGCGAAACAGCTGGGAAAAAACGCCCGATCAGATACATGATCTTCTCTGCCCCAAAGAGTTCATTCCATACATAAAACCATTGTAGTACCGCCAGCAACAGCAATGTCATCATTCCACCAAACAAAATGTTTTCCCGGGTCACTGCCATGTCGTTGATGTAAAACAATGGCGTTGCACCGTTATGTCGAAATAGCGGCAGGATTCCCATGGTAAACACTGCCACACCCAGTCCGGTCATTACACTTCTTTTCCACACGACGCGCCCGCACAAAAAAAGAGAATATACTAAGGAGATCACAAAGGACGTCACGATCATTACAGGATGCATTGTAGACATTGTCACAGCAAGTACTGCTGCCAAATATCCAAATATCACCCACGGATGAAATGATTCAAACGCTGACCTTTGCATTCTTCCTCCTTACTACATTCTCTTTCCTATTTCCTACTCGACCTTTCCGGTACAAGTATACAGCCATTCGATATGATCTCCAGCTTTGACTGAATAATTGGAAGCCCCATAATTAGGCAGCTTGCCATTTACCCGGTACAGCCAGCCACTCATATCGCCGGCTTCCTTTTCATATAAATATCCGATGCCCCGAATGTACTCTGTCGAAAACATCGTACTATACTCTGCATCAAGCGCAATATTTTTCGCCTTGCACACCTTCTGTAAGATCGAATATACCGTATCGGATGCCGTGATATTTACCGTTGTCTTCTTAAGAAACAGACCGTTCTCCGGCATCTTGGCCTTTACTTTATCCGATAACGAATCCCAATGCTTCCGTAAACTGTCACAGCGGATCGTTATCGTACAGGTAAGTGCTGCAGGTTTTGCTGTCGCTTTCTGCGCAGCGGATGGCTTCTTCGTTGCTTTCGGTACCGACGGTGACCGCTTCGTTTTGGTCGACGGCTTCCCGGTCGCTTTCCGTGCCTTCAACGGCTTTGTCGTCCTCTTTACAGACGGTTTTTGTTTCGCAGAAGGCTGTGGCGAAGCGGTGTTATCCGTCCCCGGCGTACGTTGCGGCGATTCCTTCACCGTTTTAGGCTTTGTCGTCTGTTTCCCCGGTTCTGACGTTGACGTTCTTCCCGGTGCCTCAGATGCACCGACCTCGTCCGGTGGCTCCGTCTCTGATACAGTGCCGTTGTCTGTCTGCGTCTTATCCGGCGTAGCAAACAGATCATTTGCTAACTGCTTCTGCTCTTGTTTGTACTGACCAACCGAACGGATCCGCACACCGGATAACGTGATCCCAAGCAGTACCAAGATCACAAGGCCTGTGACTATTTTCTTAATCCTGCGCTTATCGCCCTTCATTAGGACTTACTCCTCTCCCAACGTCCGGAAGCACCACACGGCAATACCAGCCCATTGCTGCTTACCGGCAATCCGATCTCCTGTGCATCCACATGGCCACCAAACTTTGGCACCAGCGCAGTATTCATCATATAAGACAATACCGCCGGCTGTAATCCGGTCGTATAGGAATTGATCAGGAAAAACAACGGATCCTTACTTAACACTTTTGTACACAATTCCACAAATGGAAAAATCTTTTCTTCGATCTTCCATATCTCGCCCTTAGGCCCTCTTCCATAAGAAGGCGGATCCATAATAATTCCATCGTAATGATTGCCACGGCGGATCTCACGCTCCACAAATTTCACGCAGTCATCTACCAGCCAGCGGATCGGCTTGTCCGATAAACCGGACAGTGCTGCGTTGTCCTTAGCCCAAGCGACCATTCCTTTGGACGCATCCACATGTGTCACAGAAGCTCCTGCTGCCGCTGCTGCAAGCGTTGCTCCACCTGTATAAGCAAATAAATTTAATACCTTGATCGGTCTGTTGGCCTGACGGATCTTGTCACCAAACCAATCCCAGTTCACTGCCTGCTCCGGAAAAAGTCCCGTGTGCTTAAACTGAAATGGCTGCAAATGAAACACAAGTTCTCCATAATGGATCTTCCATGTCTTCGGGAGATCAAAGAACTCCCATTCACCGCCGCCACGATTGCTGCGATGATAATGTCCGTTCTTTTGCTTCCAACGCGGCTCTTTATGCGGCGTATTCCAAATAACCTGTGGATCCGGACGCACTAAAATATAATCACCCCAGCGCTCCAGCTTCTCTCCATTTGAAGTATCAATAACTTCATAATCTTTCCAACGGTCTGCAATCCACATATTATCCCTCCAGACTCTGTTCTGCCTGCTTCAGTGCATCCAAAATAAACTTCGTAGAACTCTCTACATAGCCTTTGCGCAGCTCTTCCACCGGCGCAAAATCAATATTGTCGGCAATGCACTTATGTCCATCAAAACAGTCTTCAATACGACGATCCGAAAGTCCAAACATTTCCATGACAGACAAAATTTTGTCGCCGTTACGCTTTCCGACAAAAAACTGCTTGTGGAATAAGATGGAGAAACAGGTCGCATGGAAAGAATTGGTAAAAATATACTCTGCTTCATCCATATAACCAAGCCACTCCTCGATACCAATATCATAAACTACTTTATGTCGTGTTCCTGCCGGAATTTTGGCATCTGCCAGATTCTCGCTAAGTTCGATCACTTCCAGATCATGCTCTTTGGCAAAATCGACCGCAAGCTCGATCAATGGGATCGCACTTTCCATAACAACATAGAGCAGTACATAGCCTTTCTTTCTCTTCGGCCGCTGAATGATCGGCTCATAAAAGCTCTTGTCATGAAGCAATACCGGATCTAACACATGCGTTGTCTCGATACCGGAAATCCGCTTAATATACTCCCCAAAACTTTTCTCGCGGATCGATATATTTTGAAACTGTGAAATGTACTCAATAAAGGTTTTACGCTTGTCCTCTTCCAGCTCTACTACCGGACCACGGCTAGCCGCATATGCGATCTTGTACTTGCCTTTCATCGAATCGCAGGCTAAGAAAAATCCTCTGTCAAATCCGGCTTTCTTATTACATTTCCAAATAACATCTGTCGCACAGATATAACAGTCCAGTCCCAGATCGTTTGTATCGAGTGTATTCTCGTTGTAGCACTCGTCCGTTGTAATATAATACTTGTCGATAAAACGCTGAAATTTATCAAAACGGATCTGACGCGGAATAAACAGCTTAAGCCATTTTTTCAATGCTGCACGCTGTTTCTTTTTATTTTTCATCGGATGAGACAACTGGTAAAACAGTGGGTGTCTCGGATTATATTGTCCATAATAGTTTGGTTTATAATCAATGATCACACTGTCATATCCATGCATTTTCAAAAACTGCTGAAATGCATAAGAATGTAGCGGTGACGCAAAATTTAATACTTTTGTATGCGCATTGATCGAAATAATTCCTATCTTCATAATAGTAGTAGTCCTCCATTAACTTCTTAGGGCAAACGCCCAATTTGAGGGTATCATATTTCACCTGTCAAGTCAATCTGCCTGTGTGAGGCGTTGTTTACAAGTAAAATAGCCATCAAGTGCCATTAATATCATCATCGGCAAAAATGTGATCACATAGCGGCTGTTACATTCCCACAATATCTGAAACAGGGCAATACCGATCATCGCGATCCTGCCGATCATCATCGGATCCTGCCTGCCCCGGTGTCCCAATGCCAATAACCCTGACAAGACAATACCAAAAAACAAGATCACATAATAGGTCCATGTATAGATCAGGCAATACGAGTGTGACGTTCCATTCCATTTCATAATCTGTACCAAAGGACACTCCGGCAAATACGGCATACGGAACAAATAGTCATCCCCTGCAAAACAGCTGTCCCCCCAGGTGCGAGGCATTTTATCGAAAAAGATAAATTGTATGTAATCAGCTGCACCAAAACAGCGAAGTCTTGCAAGTATAACGCGGACATTTTCCTCTGTGCGTTCTTTTCTTGTCTCAAAGGTTGCCGTATATGCAACATCTTCCTGCATATAGCCACCATCGCTTTTCTCGTTTAATCCCATCATGATCCAGTGCGTCAATGGGTACTCCCACTCATCTTTTATTGCATCTGTAATCCCAAAGCAGTCCTCTGCATATTGATCTGAATACACTCCAATGCATTGAATCACGCCACCCAACGTCAAGCACATCATTAATAGCAGTATACATTTCTGGTACCAACGCTCTTTCTGTAAAAATAACGCGATCACTATGGCTAGAAAAACAATAAACGGAATAACTTTGATATGATAGGTAATCCCTGCCACAATACCAAGTACGATGCCTAGCCATAGTTTCCGATAAAAACGATGACTTTTATAAATACAGATCCCCAGATATAACTGTATCGTCAGCAACAACATCCCCGGCGTATCTGTATATAAAAACTGTGCGTACATATATAACGGCAGGCAGCCGGCCGCCAGCATTCCTGCGATGCACGCTCTGCGTCTTCCCCACACTTTCTTAGCTATCAGATAGATCATCCCGATCGATAGCCATACAAATATACAACTGATCACAATGGATATTTCTTGAAAATCAACAAAGTTGGCATCCGGCAGAACAAAACGAATCCATTGAAATAACGTCACCATACAGATCAGGCAAAGTTGATTATTGGTATAACGTGCATAATATTCTTTTGCATCTAACGTCCCATTCAGCACATACTCTGATGCCGATTCCAGCACCTGCCCCCAATCCCACGATGGTGCCACTTCACACAAAAAGGAAAACGCGATCAAAAACACCAAACACGCCCCATATACAATATACCAAAGCACCGAACACCATTCTTCTTTCAATATTCTCTTCTTTTTCGTAACGTATATAATAAACAATGCTACAAATATTGGAAGGATCCATGCCATGCGAAAAGACCACGTAAACATAGACCCCATTACTACAATTAACAGGATTCCAAATAATAACACATATAAAATATTACATAGTTTCTCTACATGATGCATCGCGTTCTCCATTCTTTTATAACACTTATTAAGTTCTCTGCATTTTTATAATGATCGTGTCCTCATATAATCTGCGTATCATGTTAACATATTCATCCCTTTTTTTCAATGATACGCCTATTGTGATATTTGAATGAACGCCGACGTAATCTCTATCTATATTTGACATAATATTTGCATTCTGCTACCATTATTGAAGTGTGTATTCATATTTAATCATATATTTGCGCACGCTTTCTGCGCATAACGCATAATTAATATTGCTAAGGAGATAACAATTATGAAAAAAAAGTGGCAGCAACTGTCGATTTTCCTGCTGGGTCATTCATTTATGATACTGTTTATTATAACAGGGCTCGTATTTTTGGGCTTTAACCTTTTCACCCCGTACGTTGCAGATGACTATACTTATATGGGTGGCAAATCTCTGCTTGATATGCTTCACAAGGAATATATGCAATACATGAATATGAACGGACGCTCTGTCGCTCATTTTTTGGCACGCGTATTTCTCTCTCAAAACAAAATACTATTTGACGTTATAAATACAGGAATGTTTTTGTGGCTTACGTACTGCATTTATCTGCATGCTAACGGAACAAAACATACACGAGTTTCCAAAAACATTTCCGCACTGACTTACTTATTTATTCCCTGCAGCATTTGGCTTTTTGTTGATGTAATCGGACAGACATGTCTATGGCTTGTCGGTACATGCAACTATATGTGGGGGGCTGTCTGGATCATCACTTTGCTATTACCGTACAGCCTGTATTTCATTCATGGTCAAAACACATGTCAACATTGGTATCAACAGATCCCGCTTATACTATTAGCCGTTGTTGCCGGTTGGAGCAGTGAAAACACTTCCGGTGCATTGATCATGATCATGCTTGGATGGATTGTCTATGCTCTTTTTACCAAGACCAAATTAAAAGCATGGATGTTTGAAAGTCTGATCGGTACGCTGATCGGTTATGCATTATTAATCTTTTCGCCCGGTCATTCCGTTCGAATGAATGACCCGCAATATGCGATGAGTGTTGTTGATGACCGAAACCCTTTATTGATCATTGCGGAACGATTTGCTAACGCAACAAAGTTTTTATTTACAAAGCAGATCGTTCTCATCTTGTTACTTGCTTTCTTTATCATACTGCATATTTATCAAAAGAAAGCAAAAGAGCTTATTTACTCTGAGATCCTCTTCGGATTAGCTGCATTTGCCTGTGAATATGCACTGATCCTTTCTCCGGGACGTCAGACTGACCGTGTTACATTCGGTGTGACAATATTGTTGGTAATTGCATGCTCCATCGGACTTGCAGGCACGGCTTACGACCGCAAAGAGCTGCATTTTGTCCGCAGTGCCGGTATGACGGTATTGCTGCTATTTACATTCTATCAAGGTGTAAACGGTGCCTATGATGTCGTAACCAGTTATAAAGCAGCCACTGACCGCGTCAATTATGTAGAAACTCAGGTTGCCAAAGGTGCGAAACAGGTTGTTGTTCCATACATCACTCCAGAACCGGCAACCAAGTACTCTGCACAATATATGTTATGCGATCTGTCAGAATTCCCGACTTTTTGGACTAATCGGGTTTTTGCGGAACATTATAAATTAGATTCGGTCAAAGCAGTGAAGCAGGAACGCTTTGATCTTATCTATAAAAATACAGAAAGACGTTTCACGAAATGCTCTGACTTTACCGAATACCTGCGGGCAATCCGTAAAAAAGGATACACTGCATTTTTGTCTGTACACGATGATGGTTCACATTTTCTTAATCGCACAGATAAAAAAATACTCAAAAAATGTGGCATATCAAAAACGCCGACATTCCGTCAGTCATTCCTTGCCGTAATTGATGATGGCAAAGCGCTATACTCAAATACCGGAACGGAAAAGCTCTCTTATAACTGCACGATTGACGATAAACAGTTCTCATTGCTCAGTCAGGGAAAGTACAATACTATCGATGCTGACTGCAGCATTAAAATGAACAATCAGGAGCTGACTTCTCCTGCCGGCGGAATGCACGTTATTGTTTATAACAAAAAGAAACACTGTCTTGTCGACAGTGTAACCTTTACATTATGGCGCGATCGCAATTTTATCCGCTAAGCAGACGTGATCGCCATTCTATTCGCTGAGGATCATTCTTAATGATCCTCAGTTGTTTCTGTAACAATATAACGTGGTCTATGCTTAACCTCTTCATATATTTTAGCTATATAATATCCTATAATTCCAAGGCCAAACATCAATACACTTCCAATAAATAACAGCAAAATAATAACCGTTGTGAATCCCTCCAAAGAGTATCCCATAAACCATTTCACGATAGAATATATTGAAAAAATAAGAGAGAATATAAACACAACAATTCCACATCCCATAACAATCTGCATTGGTGCCGTTGAAAACGATGTGACATTATTGATGGCATAACGAAACAAGGATGCAAAGGACCACTTTGACTCTCCCTGAGCACGCTCCTGTACCTTAAATTCTACACTCGTTGTCTTAAATCCCACCCAGGATGACAATGCTCTGAAAAAAACATGTCTCTCCGGCAGTGCAATAAAGGCATCTACCGCCTTGCGATCAAGCAATTTGAAATCAGAGGCTCTGGACATATCAATTCCTGTTGACTCACTCATCATGCCATAAAACATTTTAACAAATATTTTATGTATAAAGCTTTCCTTACCACGATCTGCTTTGACACCCTCAATGACCTCATATCCACGCTCCCACAGATGATACATCTCTATGATCGTCTCCGGTGGATGCTGCAGATCACAGTCCATAACGACACAGCAATCTCCTTTCGCATATTCCAAACCGGCAAATACTGCGCCTTCTTTTCCAAAGTTCCTTGAGAAACATACTCCGCATACTTTCTCATTATTCCGGTGTGCCTTTTGAATTTCATCCCATGTCGCATCTTTTGATCCGTCATTCACAAATACGATTTCATAATCTATACTGTGTTTTTCCATGATATCTGCGACAACCGAAGCCGTATTTTGGATCAATGCACCTTCATTGTATGCCGGTATTATAATTGATAATAAACTCATCCTATACCTCTAGCCCTTTCTTAATCTGCAAACTTTTGACAGTTTCAAAACATCTATTAAGCCTCATCCTTCTTAAATACGATAAACCGCTGACCAAAATAGTTCAATACAACAAACAATCCCATACCAACAAGCATTGCCAGATTTTCCTGTATGCTTTTAGATGCGCCGCTTAATACCATGCGCACCAGCGGCTTGGCAACGCCATATGCTGCCAGATAACAGATGGAAATATTGATAACAAACTTAATGATCATCGCAAATGATTTCTCATTATTCTGAAATGTAAAATACTTGTTCAGAACGTAACTCACAATACTACCAATGATGTAATTCGATGCTGATGAGATCCAATAACTTGCATGCAGTAAATTATACATCAAAAACATAACACCGGTACCAACAAGTGTATTCACTATTCCAACCAAAATAAATTTTATCGTTGTCTTGTCGATCAGTTTCATCTCAAACCTCCTAGAATCTAAAGTAAATAAACGGATTGTACGTGGAATTGACCAAATACAATACACTGACATAAAACAGCGCTAACAGTACCACATATCCTGCTGCAGCACATGCCCATTTGCAGATGCGGTTCTTTTGTATCCGCTTGTAGACTGCTGCTTTCAGAACACGATATATCGGCATGGAAAGAATCACACCAAGTACAAGATAAACACCATACTGTACTGCATACATATGCAGCAATGACATTCCCTCGCTCGTAACATTACCTGAGAACAATGCCTTAAACCAAGTCACACACTGAGATAATCCAGAATCGCAACGGAACAATACCCAGCCAAGTGTCACAACAAACATGGTATATATATGCTGGAATACACGCGGTATCTTCGCAAGCCATTTTCCAAGGAATAACTTTTCAATCGCCTGAAACACAAAATAATACATTCCCCACAAAATAAAGTTCCACTCTGCACCATGCCATATGCCGGTAAGTGTCCATATAATGAACATGTTCACATACATCCGAGGCATCCCCTTGCGGTTACCACCGAGCGGAATATATACATAGTCACGGAACCACGTAGTTAATGAAATATGCCAGCGCCGCCAAAAGTCACCAACCGATTTTGCGATATACGGGAAGTTAAAGTTTTCCTCAAAATGAAACCCAAAGACACGTCCCAGACCGATCGCCATATCCGAATACGCCGAGAAATCAAAGTAAATCTGCAGCGTATAGGCAATTGCTCCAAGCCAGGCAAGCGGCATATCAATACTATTCATTTCAAAAATTTTATCTGCCAATGCCCCTACATTATTCGCAATAATGATCTTCTTTGCAAAACCAAGTATAAACCGTTCCAGTCCGTCTGCAACATCCTCCATATGTATCTGTCGATGTGCAATTTCATTTTCTACGGTTTTGTAGCGGACGATCGGACCTGCTACAAGCTGCGGAAACAGCGATACATACAACATAACGTAAAACGGATTTTTCTGTGCTGCAACATCACCACGATATACATCAATGACATAACTCATCGCCTGAAATGTAAAGAACGATATACCGATCGGCAATACGATCGTCGCAATTTTAATATCATTTTTGATGAAATGATTGATGTTTTCAATAAAGAAATTCGTGTATTTGTAATAACCGAGCACCCCCAGATTTACAACCACTGAAAGCACGACAAACAGCTTACGTATTTTCTGTGTCTTGATCTGCGCGATCGCAATTGCAAATACATAATCCGACATAACCACTGCTAACATAAGCAGCAAATAATTAACTCCGCCCCAGCCATAAAAGATCAGACTAAATATCAATAATATATAATTACGGTATTTGGGTTCCGCCAAAAAATATAAAAATAACAACAGCGGCATAAATCCAAAAACGAACACAGCACTACTAAAAACCATACTATTCCTTTCCTGCCTTATTGCTTAATCCCAAATGTTGACGAAATGTCTCATAGGAAAAATGAGCATCTGATTGATTTGGTATATAAATCACATAATCCGGAGATTGCTTTGCTGCTTCTTGTGCCAAAGTACCGGACTTCGTATTATAGCGATAATCGTACGATATCATCTCTCTGCAGCTTGGAATGATCATCGCTTCCAATGCATTCGTATAGGAACTTCCGCTGATCATGATCTTAGCGGCATCCTTCTGAGGTGTCGTAATATCCGTATACGCATAATCGCCACCCATAAACGCACTGGCATAAGTGTCTCCTTTGCCAAAAAGCGGCGCCTTACTGTTTAGCCGTTTATATTTTAGTTTCCATTTTGGTCGAAGAGTAATCTCTTCTTTACCGGCTGACACTACATATCCAATCTTACGGTTATAGGATCCGGCAACTACCTTTTGCTTGATTCGATAGTCTGACAATGACTTTGTCTGGGTTGCCGGGAACTGCTGTTTCACATATTTCATGACTTCATCATAAACAAGCTGCGTACCATTTGCATTTACATGATGATCTGTCTTGTAATACAGTAATCCATCTCCATCATATTTTTGAAACAGCTCATTTGCATCGATGAATATCACATCGTCCGACAATTCTTTCCGAAGTATACGAATATATCGTTGATAATCTTTCGTAGAATCCGGATAATAACTTGGCAGATACTGTTTAGCACCTACATCTTTACGTGGATAATTGATAAAAAGAAACTTTGCGCCATTTTTTGTGATCTTGGCAGCTTCTCTATTCACAACCTTAGCGAGTTTCTTTACTTCGCGGTCAAATGCCGCATAGTCATTGATCACCTGCGGTTGTTCAAATAATTGATTGTCTTTTCCAATAGAAACTGAACCGGCATACTTCATATGAAGCTTATTTACTGTCAGATCATAATATTGGTGGATTTTGTTCTCGCGACTGCTAAGCTGATCCGAAAACGCATTCTCAACCTCAGAAAGATATGAATCTTTCGTCATTTCCGAATAATCCAGATCCGGAAATTGAGTCAAACTCCTTCCCTCTGTCAGGCTTTTCGCCTCTTTGCCTGCTATCGTCTTAAGCCCTGTGAACCCGATAAACGCCACAAAACATCCAATAAATAGTATTTTTATCCACTTCATTCGTGCGATCCTCTTTTCCTCGCTTTCTTCTATATTGATCAAACTGTTGCTGCTGCGCACTTTATGCGTCATATCTCTATTTTATCAAATAATATAAGACGCCCTTCTTACGCTTCTTTATTCTGATCAATCGCTAAAATTGCCTCATATACTCGTTTGCAATTATCTGTATCTGTCTTGTAATAGAAGTTGTCTACTCTCTTCTTATACTCTTCCGACATTTCACAATCACGTTTGATCGCATCAATGATCGACTGCACAGTCGTCTCATAATCATAGCATACCGGACCAAAACCATCCGTTTCATAATTGAAATAGCCTTCATCGTATGTTTGTCCCTCAAAGAAGGCTTCGCGGTCAAACTGCGCATACACCAGACTTTTCTTCATATAAGCAAAATCAAATGCCACGCTTGAGTAGTCTGTGATCATTAATGCATTCTCCACAAATTCTTTTTGATAGTTCAATGCACCTTCATGAATCTGAATCACATCATTGCCATGATAATCGCCAATCTGCTCCATATGATTTACATGCAGACAGAATTTACCTGTGTATCCATGTTCACGCATACAGTCAAGCAGACGTTCGTCCTGAATCAACCGATCATAAAACTTAAAGAAGGCAGAGTTCTTAAATGTATCGTTGTAAATGCGCTGCCCTGTTTTTTGATCAATAGAGTTCGCAAGCTGCTTTCTCCAGGTTGGCAATATGATGATCTGCTTCTTTGTTTTATTAGCCACAAGATTGTCAAACCTTGGAAAACCGGTCAACTTAACTTCCTTGTCTGTATAAAAATAATTGCCATCCACAATGGATTGATACTCTGGTTTCGCTGCCGTCACAAATAGGCTGATGTTCTTATTAAAACGGTTCACCCACCCGGACAGATCATCCTTCGTCAGTCCATGCTGTAAGAATACAAAATCAAATCGGAAGAGGTTTTTCAAGTAATCTCTCTTCACACCAAAGGCATTGATCACATACTCATCAATATGTGCAGATATGATCTTATCCGCTGACAAAAAATACATGCAATATCGAAATGAACCATGTGGCACTACCTTTCCTATCTGTTTCATGCGTTCATAATCACTGCATTTCTTGGAAATATCAAAATAAACGTCAACATTTCCGGTGTCAATCCGGTTCAGGTATTGAAACAGCGCTTCCCCGTTGTCTCGTGCCAAATTGATTCGATCTGACAACAACCAAATCTTTTTGTTGCTGTGGATTTTACGAAATACTCTTGTCGCATAACGATAAAAGCATTCTTTAAAATATCCTTTTTTTACCAGTTCCAAACAATATCTCCGCTCACATTTACGATAGCGTTTTCTTGTTTTTTTCTGAACATATATGGTCTTTCCCTTGGCGCGAAGGATATGATGATCGTATAAACCATACGAAGAATCCATTGCATGCGTTAATTGGCAAAACTTACCATAACCGATCATCATATAACATCTTTCACCGTTTTTGTATTCAAACACAGCTCGAAGCCTTCTGACTCCGGCTAACGGTATGGATACGTGATATCCTCTAACGTCACCATAATCGCCTAACAAACTATGTCTTGTCCGAAATGGTAGTGGATAATATGTTGGATAATACTCTGTTCCATTTTGATCCTCAAACAAAATTTTATAATCATCCTCATATATCCAATAATCTGCCTGACCGGTAATTTCCAGTACATTATCCTTAATATCTACAAAATCTAATGTCAAAAAACGTCGTCTTGCCATGTGCGTTAACCGCTGTCCATGAAAACAAACCAAACCGCCATCAAACGTTATTTCATCCCGGCAATCCTTTTGATATTTTAATTGATAAGCTAGCAGGTAATGCAGACTTAGACAATTTTTCTGAGTAGCGATCATATCATCGTCAATATCTTGCAATATAACGTGAAGAAGCTCCAAATATTGTTTCTTCTCCTCCTCTGTCAGCACACCTGATGGCACAACAGTACGCAGCCGCCATTTCATATCATACATAACGAGATACTGTACATATTTGATCGGCTTGCCAAACTTCTCTTTGGACATCTCAAGAAGGTGCTGAAATACAAGTTTTTCTGTGTCAAAATACCATGTCTTCTGGGAAATTGTGTTTTGCATTGCGGATGTTCCGGTATTACGCATACGATAATAATATACACAATCTCGAATAACGCCATATTTACACTTGTCAAATAATATGGTATTGATCAAAAGACAGTCCTCTCCATAACGGATTCGAGAATCAAATTGTCGTCCTTTTAATGCCTCAGCGCGAACAAATGTTGTTGCCATACTTAGCTGTATATATTCATGATCTTTCTGAATATCCACAAGTTTGTCGTTATCAAATTTATAATCCAACACATGGTAATTATCTTTCATTTCGAAATATTTGATACGGCCGGCAACAATATCAATCTCATTTCCGTATTTTTGAAAAAAGCGATACGCACGCTTAAAAGCAGTTTTTCCCCATTTGTCATCAGAATCCAGAAAATTGATAATTTCGCCTTCTGCATATTTTAATCCGTTATTTCTAGCAGCGCTGACACCTGCATTTTTCTGTTCAACATATACAATGTTATCCGGATATTCCCTCTGATATTTCTCACATATTTTACCACTATCATCCGGACTTCCATCATTGACCAAAATGATCTGAATATTTTTCTTGAATCCAATCGTCTGATGTATAACAGATTGGATCGTCTCCTCCAAGTAATTCTCCACATTATATACCGGTATAATTACCGAAAATTTAAATCGACTGTTTTCCATATCCTCTTCTTTTCACTTTCTGTCACTACTCCCGCAGTGCGCATACTCCTTCCTGCTTGTCCTAATATTAACGAACGAAACGCAGGAAAACAACCGTTTTGTTCTCCTGCATTCCCTTTCAAACCAATAGTACCTTTTATTATAAAATATTTCTCTATATTTCGCAACTATTCACTATGATGCAAAATATGATCACTTTTTCTTACCGACCTTGCTGACCCGCGGTACACTCTTGCCATATCGGTTGCTTGCCGTCACCTTAAACTTTGTACCCTTTTTGAGCCTTGGTATTTTTATAACAAACGTGCCATCTTTTTTCACCTTTCCCTTATACACCTTGCCGGCTACTGTCGCAGCAACTTTGGTCTTTGTGTTAGAAACTGTAGCAACCTTATTCTTTGGTGCGCCGACTAAATTCACCTTGCCGACAACCTTTCCTTTGCCGGTTGGTGCACTTACAACAATCGGACTGTCTGGTACTTTCTGTACCGGATGAACACGCAGCACCGGGCTTCCGCCTTTCACATTCACAACGTATACTTTCAAAGTGCCTGTGGAATTGGTTCTCGGTACCTTTACAGTATAGCAGTAACGTTTTGATTTGGACTTATACTTTCCTTTGGTTGCCACATAACGTTTCTTGCCAATCTTTACAACTGCCTTTTTACATTTTTCATAGGCATACACTTTTACTTTCGTCGTCTTATTGCTGACATGCGAAATCGTCGGTCTGATCGGCACCGCCTGATTTGTGATCACATGTGTCGACAAGCTGCATCTGGATACCGCATCTACCGTGCGAAGCTCAACTTTTGTACCGGCCTTCAGCGTAGACGGCAGCGTCAACGTAAAGGATCCATTCTTGTTCAGTGCAATACGTCCCACTTTGACCTTGTTTTTCTTCTTGTAGAACGAAGACTTACGGTACAATGCCTTGACGTTCTGATTTGGTACATATACTGTTTTGTTGTTTACAAGGATCATTGGATAAGCATAACTGTCGTTTACCTTACCTGTTACCAGTTTGCTGTTCGTCTTAACTTTGTGAAGTGTCGGCTTATTTGGACCGGTTCGTTTTACGGTCACGATCGTACGTGCACTTGTCATTCCCTTACTGTCAACAACATATACAAAGATGCGTTTGCCGGCTCTCTGTGGCGGCATCTTGTAAGAGAACGTACCACTCTTGGTTGCAACTGTAGAATACGTTGCGCCCCCCTCAACCTTAAAATATACTCTGGCATAGGCTTCTGCCTTACCGGTAATCTTTGTCTTACGGTTTGTATAACCATCTACTACCGGTGCCGACAACATACTCTTATTGATGTTGAGTATTTTGAGTACGACAACACTGTTATTACCTTTCTTATCAGTTGCGCAAATGGTAAAGGTTCCATTGCGGTCACAAGACCATACGTTACCGTTGATCTTTGATGCCGTCTTCCAAATTACATTGTCTGCCGTATATTTGCCAGCCGCATAACGAACGGACGCAATTCCTGAAGGATCCGTCGCCTGAATCAATACCTGTACCTTTTTGTTCGTAACACTCTCATCTTTCACAACAGCCGTCAGGCAAGGTCCTGTCGTATCCGTCGTAGACTTTTCGTTTGGATTTGCTACGTAATACCGAACATTACTATCGCCACCGATCGATGCTTTAATCCATCCCTTGCTGCCTAAATAGCGGGACGCCTTAGCACCACTCTGTACAATATAGTTATAGTTATCCGAGTATTTTACACTCCAGTTATTATCCTGCATCGGCTTGATCGTACCGCTGGCCATTTGTATCTTCTCGATAAAGGACTGAATATAGCTGCGATACAACGCCTTTTTGCTAATGGATAGTATTGTCGGCTTCATCGTCTTAAACAGATTGTTATTCGGCAATTTATTAGACAACACAATAAAGGAGGCCGTATTTGAAATATTTGCTCCGTTGCGCGTCAAGGATACGATACGATGGGTATCGTTGATCTTTTTCCCCGCTGCATCATAACGAGGTGCTACTGTCGTATCTATCTTGTACTCTAATCCATCAAATATAAAATACTGTGACCAATCCGTCAGATAATCATCCTGCAATACGAACTGAAACGGTTTGCTGGAATCATAGTTTAAGATATCTCCTAACGATGGCAGCCCCTTGGTCTGAAGCAAAGCATTTTTCTGCTGTAAACTACTTTGCGCTGCCGGCGCAGTATTTGTCTGAGACTCATATACCGCCGCCTGAGAAGATGTCTCTTCCTCTCTGTCTGCCGTCCCCGCAGACACTGCTGATCCGGTTGCTACATCCGGTGATGCTGTCGGTTCTGCCAGTGATGTTGTCGGTTCTGCCGGTGATGCTGTCGGTTCTGCCGGTGCATTGTCTCCCAATAGATTTTTTCCGGCCTGCTCATAACCGCATGCGGACCACTCCATCCATTCCCGGATCTGTGCGCCTGTCATCTTGTAGATATACAAGCCTGTCCGATAACTGACCAGATCATAAATATTTGCCTTCTTAAACTGATTTTGAATATCTATGTAATCCTCTCCATCGGACGATCCGTATTTTAGATAAGTAGACGCCGCAACTACCGGGAGATTTTTGTATTGTGTCTTCGTTTTATTGATGTATTGCAATCCATAACTAATCTTAATATTATTCAACAATTGGATTGCATCATTATCTTCCATCGTACCAAAATAATTTTGTAATTGTGTATCTGCCGCTACCTCACTGAGGATCTGGCTGCTATCAGCCATAAATGTTTTGGTCCAGTTTCCAAATGCTGCGTTGATCGTTGGATCTACCTCTGTAGAAGCATTAACTTTTCGGATCTGTGTAGACTTTCCTGTGATCGTCGGTTTGTTATTCTTCGTACCGATATTCAGATCAACCATACCAATGCTTGCTCCTCGGTTTTCGATCTGGACAAGCGGTTTGCCGTTCACAATACCCGTTGTCTTATTGACCCCCGGATAATCATCATATTTTGTGCCATTGGCATCCGGAAAATCTTTGTGAAGGTGACCGCAGAGTACCGCATCTACCCCACTGATCTTCGTCAGTGCATATCCCGTATTGGCATCTAACTCTGCCGGTTTCTGCTCTCCAATACCGGAATGTGCCAGTACGACAATGATATCTGCACCTTTCTTTTGCAGGATCGGTACTTCCTTTTTGACATTTTTGACAATATCTTCTCCATTCAGCACTCCGGTGTAATTGGTTCGTTTCTTAGCCAAAGTGGGAACTGTCTCACCGATCAAACCTACCTTGACTGAGATTGTCTTACCGGACTCTGTTACCAGCTTCTTAGTAATGATCTTATTCTCTGCCCAAATATGTGCTCCTGTATTGACATTTGTAACATTCGACAATACCACCTTGCCGGACATCCCGGTAGAAGACAACTGTTTTTGAATATAATCCAGTGTATAATCAAATTCATGATTTCCAAGTGTGATCGCATCGTATCCCATCTTGGCCATCGCAGTGTACATCGGCTGCTGTGCCGAACTATTTACATCGTATATGTAATCCGTTGTATAATCAAAGAGAACATCTCCCAGATCAAATAACAAAGAATTCTTTGCATTGACTTCTGCCTTCGCTTTCTTGATCAATGTTGCCGTTCTCGACAAACCACCCGTCGTGTAGACCTTGCCGGTCTCATAATCCTCTGTCGTCAACTGTCCATGCAGATCTGATGTAAAGATCATACGTAACTTTGCAGTATCATCTGCTGCACTCACGGAAACGGCTGGTGCAAGCCCCGCAAAACCGGACACCACCATAACACTCGACAATGCAACAGCCATCAACTTTTTACTCAAACCACCTAATCTCATATTCTCATGATACCTCCCAATCTATCTCCAAGACATCTATTTTCGTTCACCATTCTACCGCCAATATGTGTCAAAAAAATTAAAAAAATATCTCAAAATCAATAAATCTTTCCTTTTTTTCTCAATAACCCAAACTTCCCATCCCCAAGCTTGATATGGGGAGTTTGGGTGGCTGACACGTGCAAACGGCAGGAATTGATGTCAATTCCTGCCGCATACATGTTATGTGTGCTGCTGTTATTTTGTATTTTCGTTGATGTAGTTGATGAGGCCTTCTGCCTTGATGATCTTCTGCATAAACTCTGGGAATGCCTGACCCTGATACTCGGTTCCCTTTGTCTTGTCATAGATCATACCGCTGTCAAAATCGATCTCAACGGTGTCCCCTGCTTCAATTTCTTTGGCTGCAGCCGGGCACTCAATGATCGGAAGACCGATATTGATCGCATTGCGATAAAAGATACGTGCAAATGTCTCCGCAATAACGCAGCTGATGCCGGATGCTTTGATCGCGATTGGCGCATGCTCTCTGGAAGAACCGCAGCCAAAGTTTTTGTTGGCTACCATAATATCACCCTTCTGCACACGCTTTACAAAATCCGGATCAATATCCTCCATACAACTCTTAGCAAGCTCTGCCGGATCTGAGGAATTCAAATATCTTGCCGGAATGATTACATCTGTATCTACATTATCTCCATATTTATGTACTGTACCACAAGCTTTCATGTTTATCTCCTTTCACTGCTCACATTAATTGATTAAAGACCAAGTTCTGCCGGCTCAGAAATCTTACCGGTCACCGCACTCGCTGCTGCCACTGCCGGGCTGGACAAATACACCTCGGAATCCACATGACCCATTCGTCCGACGAAGTTACGATTTGTTGTAGAGATTGCACGCTCACCTGCTGCCAGGATTCCCATATAGCCACCTAAGCAAGGTCCGCAAGTTGGTGTGCTGACAATAGCACCTGCCTCAATAAAGGTCTGCACTAAGCCCTCTTCAATTGCCTGCATATAAATTGCCTGTGTTGCCGGGATCACGATCACACGGATACCATCTGCAACTTTTTTGCCTTTGAGGATCTCTGCCGCTGTACGAAGATCCTCGATACGACCATTCGTACAAGATCCGATCACAACCTGATCGATCTTAACGTCTCCCGCTTCTTTCACCGTCTTAGTATTCTCCGGAAGATGAGGGAACGCAACCGTTGGCTCTAACTTGCTTAAGTCAATGACATACTCTTCATCATAAACCGCATCCTCATCTGCTTCATATACTGTATATTTCTTCGTAGAATGCTCTTCCATATAAGCGATCGTCTTGTCGTCTACCGAGAAGATTCCATTCTTAGCACCTGCCTCAATTGCCATATTAGCAATAGAAAAACGATCATCCATAGACAGGTTTTTCACACCATCACCAGTAAACTCTAAGGAACGATACAACGCTCCATCTACACCGATCATACCGATCAGATGAAGGATCACATCTTTACCGCTTACCCATTTGGATGGTTTGCCGGTAAGCACTACCTTGATGGCAGAAGGCACCTTAAACCATGCCTGTCCGGTAATCATTCCACATCCCATATCTGTACTACCTACACCTGTAGAAAACGCTCCCAGTGCTCCGTAAGTACATGTATGTGAATCTGCTCCGATGCAGGTCTCACCTGCTACGATCAATCCTTTTTCCGGAAGCAGCGCATGCTCGATACCCATCTGACCTACTTCAAAATAATTCGTAATGTCGTGCTCTTTGGCATACTCACGAACACATTTGCAGTGTTCTGCAGACTTAATATCCTTATTTGGTGCAAAGTGATCCGGCACCAATGCTACTTTATCTTTGTCAAATACTGTCTTTTTATTTAACTTCTGAACCTCATGAATAGCAACCGGTCCTGTAATATCATTTGCTAATACCAGATCCAGATCTGCCATGATCAACTGTCCTGCTTCTACAGAAGGAAGACCTGCATGTGCTGCAAGAATTTTCTGTGTCATTGTCATTCCCATAATTATTATTCCTCTCTTTCTATTGTTCAAGCCTCTGATCTCAAATCCATGTACCGGCTCTGTCAATACCAATATGCTCTTCCTGTACGTTCTAAACTCTACTCAGATCTAATGTACCAGACTCATACTTTCGATCAGGCGCTCATACATTTCACGCAAGCCAACCGTCGCCTTCCAGCCAAGTTCCTGTAACTTCGTACTATCCAGCTTGACGATCATCTCCGGATTGTATCCGAAACTTGCCAGATCTTCCGGAATGTCACGTTCCACCGCAATATTCGACTCCGGCAAGATCCCACTGACTAACTTTGCCATATCATATATTGAGATCGCCGTATCCATATTCGTAACATTATACGCCTCTCCAGCCTGCCCTTTTGCCAAAATGGTAAGCAATGCCGTAACAGCATCGATCGTGTAACAGTATGTACGAACCGTCTTGCCCTCAGTATGGAGCACGATATTTTTGCCCTCGATCGCACAGCGTGCGAACTCAGCAAATACTCGGCCATCATCGTAAGCTACGCCTGCTCCAAATGTCTGCGATAATCTGGCAACTTTGACCGGAACATCGTATTCTTTCGCATAAGATGCACACAAACACTCAACGATACGCTTTCCCTCCGAATAACTGCTTCGTACACTAAGTGGCTCAATATATCCATAATCTTTCTCTGTGATCATACCCGCATCTTCCGCAGGAGTTCCATACACTTCGAGTGATGACAGATATACAACACCTTTTACCTGTTTCTGTTTGGCAAGTTCTAACACATAGCGAGTGCCGTCCACTGCCGCACCGATCGTTTCTACCGGATGACTGACAAAATATTTGGAACTCGTTGGACTTGCCCCATGGATCACATAATCTATGTCTCCATCATAGCAGATCGGCTCTGAAATATCTCCAAGCACAATCTCCAAATGCTCCTCTTCCTCTAAATAAGGAAATACCTTTAACGCTTTTTCTTTACTGCGCGCAAAGATAATGACTGTCGTATTGCAATGGCAGATACGGTTGCGGCACAACAAAAATTTAACGAGCTGTGAGCCGATCAGTCCCGTTGCACCTGTCACAAAAATACGACTGCCGTCTAACGCTTCAATTGGCAGATCAAGCGCTGCGGCACGCTCTAAATCTTCTTGAAGCACCCGGTTATCCGGACTTTCTATTCTACTCATGTAGTTTTCCTTTCCATCCGTAATCAAATTTCACAAACATTTCTGTCGTCCATCTGTTACTTTCTTATACTTCATACTTCTCTTAAACTGTCTGCTAACGAATTCCGTTCGTCAGGCCGATACCAAACGTCTGCTCATTCTCTTTGTAGTTGAGCAGCGCACGGAACATATATACATCCTCCGGTGTAGTAACCTTAATATTACCACGATTGCCCGAGATCATATGCACTTCTTTGCCAAGCGTTGTCATGATCGTGCAGGCATCCACCATATTTTCATACGAAGGATTGATCGCACGCACCTCATCGTGGGCTGCAATAATATCTTTTAAGCGGAAACTCTGTGGTGCCTGTGCCGCAAATGTATCTTTACGATATGGTACAGAATCTACTTTCTCACCGCTCTTGCTGAGTAAGATTGTCTCGTAGCAAGCTGTGCAGGTGATCGCACTGCCGTACTTCTGTACACTTTCAATGTTCTGTTTGATCGTATCATAGGATACAAACGGACGCACGCCATCATGCAAAAGCACGATAGAATCCCCATCATTTTCTTTCTCTGCATCTTTCAACACATTGTAGATGGAATCCTGAGCAGTTGCACCACCCGGAATGATCGATACTACTTTATCCAGTCCATAACGGTCTACTAATTTCTGTGTCTTACCAATGTAGTCTTCCAATACGGAAATATAGATCTTGTCGATCATATCATGCTCCTGAAAGAGCTCCAATGTATGCACAAGTACCGGCTTTCCGTGAATCTCCAAAAACTGTTTTGGAATACCGGAACCCATTCTAACTCCACGACCACCGGCAAAGATCATTGCAATATTCATAATTAACTCCTTTCTTCTTCCTCCAATGCGCTAAAATTAAGCAGAGGAAGTCTTTGGTTTACTTTCTCAATATGACGCAGTTTTTTCTGAATGTCCTCCGGAATATTTCCAAGCAGGATCCAGTCAATCACGCGGTCTGACGCATGACTATCAATATAGTCAAAATGCTTGTCTACATATTGTTCAACTTTTTCATATTCATAATCCTTTTGTTCGAGTGCATCCATGATCTGTGCAAAGGTATAGCAGACCTTACCCGGTGCCGCTTCCTCATAATCACGATGGAACCCTCTTGAAAAAGAATATTGGATCTTGTCAAATGCGAAAAACAGCATTGGTTTACGCATCAAACTATACTCAAATATATTGGACGAATAATCCGTGATCAATATCTCTGTAATATAAAACAGATCATTGATATTTGGATATTTATTAGCATCCACAAAGCGGTCTTTATGAGCCTCTTCGATCGGTACCGCCTCACTCACCCAAGGGTGCATCTTGAATAACACAACGTATTCCTCTCCGCAGAAATCATACAATCGCTGAAAATCGATCATGTGATACGGATAATAGGCTGTTTTACGGTTTTTGCCACGGTAGGTTGGTGCAAACAAGATCTCCTTTTTGCCTTTACACATTGGATACCGTTCATAAAGCTCTGCCGTTTTCTTCTCACGAAAGGCTTCATCCAAATACTCATCCATACGCGGCATACCGGTTGGCAAGATCTGATCATCATTAATACCAAACACCTCAGAGAAGAACTTCCCGATCTGTCTGGAACCGGCGATTCCATAGCGGTATTGTCTATGGCAGCTCACTGGTGCCGGACATCCCAAGTGTCCCCATCTGCTATAACCGGAGGACTTAAAGCCCGCCCCCGCATGCCATAGCTGTATCAGCTTTGTCCGTTTATCTAATGTCAGCCAGTCAAAAAGCGGTACATGATCGTCAATGAATACCATATCGCACTGTGCTAATTTGTGGAGCAGCTCTTTGGTTGAGCTGCGCGCCTGTCTGATATAAGAAGCAGGTCTTGCGGAAAAAAGAATGGTATATTCCTTATCCAATCCACGTTCACACATTCGGTCATAAACCGCCTGCAGATTCGTACCGATCGTATCGCTCTGCTCCGTCATAAACATGATCACCTTTTGACGGTCTTTATACTTCTTCACCTGACCGTGATAATACGCTTTCCAACGCATCCGGCCTGCATTTTTCTTCATTTTGATCGCTGGATCTGTCACCGCAGATTTCACGATCTCACCATTGCTTTCCTGTTCCATGCTGACCTTCATCGCATCCATGATATGCATTAGGAGCGGAAGATCATTTTCCCCTTCCGTGACATAGAAGTTTACAAGATAACCTCTCGTCCGGTTGTTATGCAGGAAAGATCGCGATACATTTTCTGCCTCCGGAACCAATTCATGCGCCATCACACATTTTGCCAAAATCTCCTGCTTGCGGCAAACATAAAAGAAATAACTTCCCATCGGAAGACATTCGCAGTTCCCCGGATTTGTCATATTCATTGACAGTCGAATATGCTCTTCATCCACAATCGTCTGCTTAAATCGTGCTTTGGCATGAAAGTTTTGATCCACGGCATATACATCAAATTTTTCACCTTTTAACGCCTCATCCGCATACGTAAGCTGTAAATCAATATGCACAATGATTCGTTCCCACCAGATTTTCGTGATCGTCGCAGTAAGCCGTCCCAACGAAATCCGGTCTTCCATCATGATCTCTTTGTCCATGGTATTCTCCATTTCCTATTTATCCCGACTTTTCGCAGGCTGACTGCTCTGTATAAGACAGTCTTCCAACAAAAAAATGCGAAATGTGGGCATTATTTTTTAGTTTATCATCATATTCTGCAACTGTCAATCTGTCCCGCCTTTGCTCATTGAGCCTCCGTTATTCCACGCTGATAGTTCTATTTCCAATATTTATACTTTACATGATATTTCTTGGCATACTTGTGCGCATAACTCCCCTTTTTCACATAAAGTGTAAGCTTTTTACAGCCTTTAAATGCATCTTTCTCTATTTTTTTCACAGATTTAGGCATCTTTATTTTTTTTAAGCTTCTACAATTTCCAAATGCTTTCGCCCCCACCCTCCTTACTTTACTTGGTATATTAACTGATGTTAAATTACGACAATTGTAAAAAATTCGATTTTCTATATACTTCCAGTTTTTATTTATCTTAACCTGTCTTAGTGCTATACAATCTCTAAACAAATCATCTGTACACTCACTATTTTGTATTTTAGATAAATTTGCTGTTTTCAGCCGTCTACAGCCCCTAAATAAACCATTCGCCAGTACAACATTCTTATCAAATGAGACATTTTGTATTCCAGTATTCCCGCATAACATGTCACCAAAATCCAATTTGTAAAATCTTTCTTTAAACGGCAATACTCTTAATTTTTCACAATACTGAAATGTACGTAATCCTAACATTTTTAATGACTCTCCGCCACTTATTTTTTCCAATTTCCTGCACATATAAAATGCATCATTATCTATCTTTCTTACGTTTTTTCCAATATGAACTCTTTGTAATGACTTACACATTATAAATGCCTGACTTCCAATTACCTCTACACTATCAGGAATGGTCACTTCTTCTATATACGAATTTTGACTAAATGAATTGGCTGCCAATCTCCGGACAGGATGTCCATCTATCTCCGATGGCATAATCACTTTTTTGGACTTACTCCATGGCGAATTGTCGCTAAATCGTTCTATGCGAATCCCCTTTCCAGCCCCTATATATGTGTATTGATAACCTCCACTTACATAATACTTTTTCCACCCATCTGCATCATACATTTCAAGAGGTCTTGGCGTTGCTTGAATTTTCATCATTGTCTGTGTTGTTTCCAAAGCAACCTGATTGTTGATGTGCTCTGCACCGGATACATCCTGCGCTGTTAATTGAAGTCCCATAATTGCAATAACAATAATACCACAAGCCAAAATCCACTTTTTCATAAAATTCACCCTCACCTTTCTAAAGTTTTCCGTTACATCTCTAGTACATCACAGATACCCACCCCAGTCAATAACTTCGATACCATCTTAAGAATTCTTAAGAATTGAATCTCATATGCCATCAATTAATCACTCAAATTTCGCACTTCCAAAATTATCTCACACGACCACATATTGCTTATTATGTCATAATACTTGCGCATGATTTCTGCGCATAATGGAGTTTCAAAGAAACTCCCAAGATAAGCACAGTGTGCTTATTATGTCAATGATTATATTGTATTTTGCAGCCACAACATAGCGATTTCTGCCGGCAGAGAACTATAGTAATTGCCTTGCCGCAATTACGTTTTAGGTGATTTCTAGATTTTGTTGTCTCTGATGATTGATTTACATGCCCTTCGGAAACTCGAAGTCCCGGAAGCAAGGTATTCATCATTTTTGTGACATAATAAGCAATATGTGACCAGACAGCAGCATTGGAAGTGCGAAGTTTGAGCTGACTGATAAATGAGAAAAGACCCCCGGGAGTCCCCGGAGGTCTTAATACTCGAAAATATTGATAAGCCAAACTAGTGTGCCAAGATAATCTTCTTTGGACATTTTTCAGCACATTTGCCGCAGCCCGTACATTTAGACTGGTCAATATGTGCAATGTTGTTCTCAACGGTAATTGCTTCCGCTTCACATTGTTTTGCACAAAGACCACAGCCGATACAGCCCACTTCACAAACTGCCATCACTTTTGGTCCTTTATCCTGATTAGAACAGGATACCACTTTCGTAGCATCGTATGGAATCAGTTCGATCAAATGATTTGGACATTCCTCAGCACATTTGCCACAAGCAACGCACTTTTCTTTATCCACAACCGCAACGCCATGCTCAATATGAATCGCATCGAAGCCACACGCTGCAACACAAGAACCAAATCCCATACAGCCGTATGCACATGCTTTATCGCTGCGACCTGGAATTGCTGCTGCACTTCTGCAGTCAGAAATTCCATAATAGTTTGCTTTGACACTTGCCTTATCACAAGTACCTGCACACTTTACAAACGCAACTTTCTTTACGTCTTCACCGGCAGATACTCCCATGATCTCACCAATCTTATCAGCGACAGCCGGTCCACCTACCGGACAGCCATTAACCGGTGCTTCCCCTGCAGCAATCGCTGCTGCCATCGCATCACAACCGGCATAACCACAACCACCACAGTTGGCTCCCGGAAGAACATCACGGATCGCAATTGCCTTTTCATCGACCGGTACCTCAAATACATTGGCTGCCACGCCAAGAAGTACGGCTATCAACAGACCGGTAATACCGATCACGGCTGCTGCTGTGAGGACGCCTGCTGCTGCAGATGCTAATACCACACTCTGTATCATATATTCGTCCCCCTTTCTACACCAATCCTGCGAAACCGCAGAATGCAATTGCCATCAAACTTGCTGTTACTAACACGATCGGTGTTCCCTTAAATGCATTTGGAACATCATTATGCTCAATTCTCTCACGGATACCTGCCATGATCACGATAGAAATCAAGAAACCAAATGCCGTGCAGAAACCACAAACAACACTCTCGATAAATCCATATCCATTGGAAATGTTTTTGATAGCAACACCGAGTACGGCACAGTTCGTTGTGATCAACGGCAAATATACACCGAGTGCTTCATACAATGCCGGCATAAACTTTTTGAGTGCCATCTCTACAAACTGTACTAATGCTGCAATGATCAAAATAAATGCAATCGTCTGTAAATATTCCAAACCAAACGGCTCTAAAATACATTTTTGAACCGGGTAAGTGATAATACATGCGATCGTAATAACGAACGTTACTGCAGCTCCCATTCCGGCTGCTGTTTCAACTTTTTTGGAAACGCCCAGGAAAGGACAGATTCCAAGGAACTGGCTTAATACCACGTTACTGACTAACATGGATGAAATAACAATAACAAATAATTCTCCCATCTAATTAGTCCTCCTTTCCTTCGGATTTTTCCGCTGTAGCAGCTTCCTTTGCTTTGGCCTCTTTGGCTGCTTTCGCTTTTGCTGCAGCTTCCTTGGCTGCCTGCGCTTTTGCTGCCTTAGCCGCAACACGCTCTGCTTCTAAAATGCCTTTATTGGCAACACTTGCACAGCCTACACAGGATGCACAATTACCACCACAGGCAATGTCTGAATCATTCTCTACATTTGTCGCTGATGGCAGCTTCAATTTGTTCTGAATCGCTGTCAAAAATGCTAATACAAGGAATGCACCCGGCGCCAATACGAAAAACGTAATGTGATAATCGTCCGGAATAAATGTCTTTCCAAAGATTGCACCAGATCCTAAAATCTCACGGCAAATACCGATACAAGTAAGTCCGAATGTAAATCCAAGACCCATTCCAAGTCCATCGAACAAAGATGGAATCACTTTGTTCTTAGACGCATATGCCTCAGCACGACCTAAGATAATACAGTTTACTACGATAAGCGGAATGTACACACCCAAGGACTTATTCAAAGATGGGATGTACGCCTGTAATAACAACTGGATCAATGTTACAAAAGATGCAACAATAACGATGAATGCCGGAATACGCACTTTATCCGGAATCACTTTACGAAGCAGTGAGATAAACACATTGGATAACACAAGCACTGCTGTTGTCGTAAGTCCCATGCCCAATCCATTAATGGCGGATGTTGTTACCGCAAGGGTCGGACACATACCCAACATCATAACGAACGTAGGATTCTCCGTTATGATACCATTTTTTAATCGTTCTACACATGTATTCATGGGAACCCTCCTATTCTAATGATGAAATAAACTGAAATGCACCATCAATGGCTCTTGTAACTGCCTTACTGGTGATCGTTGCACTGGTGATCGCATTGATCGTACCATCTTTGGTACTGCCACTGCCATCTTTTACAACGTTCAGATCCTGTGATGCATTGGTGCCAACAAACTGTCCGTTGAACTCTTTGTCCGAAGATTTCTGTCCCAGACCCGGCGTCTCATTGGAACAATCGGTAATCTGAATGCCCTTGATCTCGCCCTTTTCGTCAATACCAAGTGCAATACTTACTGCTCCACCGTAGCCCTTGCCGCTGCAAGAAACAACATAACCGGCATCTTTTCCATCTACCTTTGCTTTCAATGCTTCCGCAATTTCAACATCAGATAAGGAACCGAGAGCCTTCGAACTTACCTTGCCTGCCGCAAGGTCTTTATTGAACTTTTCCAATGACTTGTTAAGAGCACTGTCTTCCTCAAAAGATGCTCCCTGATAGACAGCTTCGTATGCCTCCTGTTTGTTCTTTTCCTCCTGCGCTGCGATCGGTTTTTTGGTGATCGTATAACCTGCACCGAGAAGCAGACCGGAGATCAATGTGATCATGAATAAGCAAATGGTGTCATGCACCAATGTGCTCTTCTTCTTAACTTCTTCTTTTTCTTTATTTGCCATCCTTGATACCCTCCTTTCCAAATGGAACCGGGATCGTTACTCTTTCGATCAATGGAACAAGCAGGTTACAGATAATGATCGCATAAGATACACCTTCTGCGGATGCACCAAAGACACGGAATACTCCGGTCAAAAGACCAAGCAGTACACCAAATATGATCTGTCCTTTCGGTGTGATCGGGCTTGTTACATAATCGGTTGCCATAAAGAATGCACCTAACAGCAATCCACCACCGCACAACTCTGCAGCAAGATAAGTAAGATCAAATCCTCTGCCGCCAAAGAGCAGGATAAAGATTGCAAATACTGCGATATAACATACCGGAATTCTCCAAGAAATGATCTTGCGGATCAACAAGTACGCAGCTCCGATCAACAGTGCAATCGCACAAGTCTCACCGATCGTACCTCCGGTACTTCCGATAAACATCTTTAAGAGGGAAGTTGCCTCCTGTGTCTTGCCATCACCGGATGCCAAGATCTTCTGAATCGAATCTGATCTGCTGCCTGCCTTAATGATCGCAAGCGGTGTAGCACCGGTGATTCCATCGTGTGCAAAACTTGTCATCTGTCCTGCAAAAGATACCATCAGGAAACATCTTGCACCAAGCGCAGGGTTCATGAAGTTCTGACCCAAACCACCAAACAACTGCTTTACAATAATAATTGCAAAAATACTTCCTAAGATCGCCATCCAGATCGGGAATGTCGGAGTCAGGTTCAATGCTAACAGCAAACCGGTAAGTACCGCACTTCCGTCATTAACGGTAAGCGGCAATTTCATACATTTCTGCCATATGTACTCGGACAAAAGGCAGGTTGCAATACAGACAGCAATCAAAACTGCTGCCCGAATACCAAAATTGTAAATGCCAAATATACTCGTCGGTATCAAGGCAAAGATCACATCCCACATGATACTTCTCGTAGACGACTTGTCACGCACATGCGGAGATGATGATATGTTTAATAAATTGCTCATATTAATCCTCCATTATTTGTAGTATGTACTCCTGAAACGTCTGCCCAAGGCAATTCCGGGAGCTCATACATTATTTTTTACGTCTCTGTGCTGCGACATACTGTCTTGCCTGCTTAAAGCTCTGTGTCAATGGACGCTTAGCAGGACATACATACGTACAACTGCCACATTCGTAGCACTCCATGCCATTTAACTTTACAAAAGTATCATAGTCTTTGTTCATAGCGGCTTCTGCCATCTTCTGTGGTACCAGATTGCCCGGACATGCCTCTACGCAGCGACCGCAGCGGATACATGGTGTCGGTTCATTCTCTGCTACCTCGTCTTTTGTCATTGCCAAAATAGAAGAAGACGTCTTAGTCACCGGAACATTCAGATCAAACATGGCAAATCCCATCATTGGACCACCGGAAATGATCTTCTTAGGCTCTTCCTTAAATCCATCTCCTTCTTCCACCAGTTCTGCATGACTGCATCCAATACGCACATCTACATTGATCGGAGTATTGAATGCCTCACCTGTCAATGTTACAACACGTGTGATCAGTGGCGTCTGTTTGCACACCGCACGATAAATTGCAATTACCGTGGATACATTATCCACAATACATCCTGCATCTGCCGGAAGTTTTGCAGAATAGATCTTGCGTCCGGTTGCAGCAGAGATCAGTGTACGCTCACCGCCCTGCGGATATTTCGTCTTTAACACCTTCACTTCAATGCGGTCTTCATCTTTGACAGCCTCCTGCATTTTAGCAATTGCCTCCGGCTTATTGTCCTCAATGCAGATAAGTCCTTTCGCCTTGTCAAAAATATGCAGGATCACTTTCAAACCGCCAACGATCTCTTCCGATCTTTCTAACATCTGTCTGTAGTCCGAAGTCAGATACGGCTCACACTCCGCACCATTGACCAGAATATAATCAATTTTATCCGGCTCTTTCGGCGCTAACTTTACATTGGTTGGGAATCCGGCACCGCCCATGCCGACTACACCAGCTTCCTTCACAATGTCGCGGATCTCATCAGCAGAAAGTTTCGTGTAATCACGATCCTCTCCCAATCCTTCAATTGCTGCATACTCTCCATCATTTTCGATGACAACACAAGTTGCCTGAGAACCATTGAGGAGCATTCTTGGCTCCACTGCCTTTACCGTTCCCGAAACAGAACTGCAGATATTCGCAGAAATGAATCCGCTTGCCTCTCCAATTTTCTGACCAACTAAAACTTTATCGCCTTTTGCGACAATTGGCGTTGCCGGTGCGCCAATGTGCTGGCCCATCGGAAATACCAGTTCTTTCTTAGGCTGTACAGTCTTGATCGGTAAGTCCTTGGATAAATCTTTTCCCTCGTAAGGGTGTACACCCCCACGAAATGTTGCTATACTCATTCCGTTTCTCCTTTCTGTTGATTTACCTTGGCATTTTTCCACATCTTATCATGCCAAAACTCACCCTTTATTGTAGCATTTGTACGAAAAAAGTCAATATTATCAGACATTTTTTATCAATAGTAGACAAGACTAACCTCAAGAACATATCAAAGCAAAAAAGACACTGCACACATCTCTGCACACAGCGCCAAGGCTCGTATTCCCATATTTTTCACCCAAACTTCGCACTTCCAATACTGCTGTCAGCTCACATATTGCTTATTATGTCATAATACTTGCGTATGATTTCTGCGCATAATGGAGTTTCGAAGAAACTCCCAAGATAAGCACAGTGTGCTTATTATGTCAAATAATAAATATAAAATTTTGCAGCCGGCAAGCTGACTTATTCTGCCGGCAGCGAACTAAGATAATTGCCGCAGAACGCAGAGTTTTTGGTTGATAGAAAATTGCTGTTATGTAGCGTGACATCGCCAAGAATTGCTTTAGCAATTCTTGTAG
>ERZ827088.295-NODE-295-length-77578-cov-12.196832_pt1 | contig 77578 bp, 94 predicted proteins | sample MGYA00519922_ERZ827088 | MGnify/ENA primary metagenome ERZ827088 (study PRJEB31778, sample SAMEA3449254) | human gut metagenome | biome: human gut; feature: human-associated habitat; material: faeces | place: United Kingdom | collected 2010/2012 ... | reverse complement strand
TAATTTTGACATATAAAAACCTCGTTTCCATGTCCAAGAAACGGGGTTCATATCAAAATAGTTATTTTTTTTGTTATAATTATATTAAAGGATGGTGATATGTATGGAATTATTAGATATTTATGATGATAATGGGAATAAGACAGGAAGAGTTATTGAAAGAGGAAAGAATATGACAAATGCAAAAGATTATTTAGGAAAAATAGTGACTGTAGAAATTGATAGAGCATTAGGTACAAAACATCCAAAACATGGTTTTATTTACACAGTTAATTATGGATATATAGAAGGAACAATTAGTGGTGATGGTGAAGAACTTGATGCATATGTTTTAGGAGTATTTGAGCCATGCACAGAATTTACAGGTAGAGTAATTTCATATATTCATAGAACAAATGATAATGATGATAAATTAATTGTAGTGCCAGATGGTAAAGAATATAATGATGATATGATAAGGGCTTTAACGGAGTTTCAGGAACAATATTTTGAATCTGTAATAATAAGATAATAATGTGGAGGAAATAAAAATGAAGGAAAAGAAAAAAATAGAATCAATTACAATAGAGGATAATGAAGAATATTTAAGACAAATATCAAAAGAAGTTGATATAAAAAATGATAAAGAATTAATGGACGATATAAGTGTATTAGATGAGTATTGTAAAGAAAATGCAGTAATGGCAATGGCTGCTGTTCAACTTGGTATACCTAAAAGAATGGTATATTTAAAAAATACTAATTTAGATATTATAAATAAGATTCAAGCTAATACTGTGAGTGAAGAAGAAAAAAATTATAATCAAGCAAAAGTATTAATAAATCCTGTTATAACAAATAGAGAAGGATTAACTGATTATTGGGAAGCATGTGCTAGTTGTTTAGATAATTTTGGAAGAGTTTTAAGACCTTACAAAATAGAACTAGAATATTATGATGTTGAGGGTAATAAAAAACAAGAAACTTTTGAAGGATTTGAATCAACCGTATTATCACATGAAATTGATCATTTAGATGGTATATTACATATTGATATAGCAGAAGAAGTATATCAAATGCCTGCTGAAGAAAGAAGAGCATGGAGATTAGAACACGGATATAAAGTTTATAGTAAAACAGGTGATTATGAAGTATTAAGAAGAGAAAATAGTAAGAAAAAAGTACTAAAAAAATCCTAATTTATTAATGATGATGAATTGAATAAAGTCAAATTAAAATAATTTGGCTTTTTTATTGTATAATATGTACAAAAAATAATATTTATATTTATGCAATATTACTTTATTATTATATATTATCAAAAAATTTGACAAAACAATGGAGTATGAGTATAATACCTTTGCAAATTTAAAGGGGGAATACTTTATGAATAAGAATAAACTTGAAATGTGGAAAGAACAAATTTCATCATATGAAAGAATATCTATGAGTCAAGCAAAAAAATTATATACTGAATATAAAAAAGAAAAAGACAATATAAAAAAGAGTGAAATAAGAAATAAAATAATATGTGGAATGATGAGTTATTTACCACAAGTTATATCAAATAGATTTTTAGATTCATTAAATAGTTCATCATATGATATAGATGATATTATTAATTTAACAGTTGAATATATGATCAGGAAAGTAGATGAAGGTTCATTATTGAAAATAAATTCCTTTGCAAATATTTTTTCTACAGATTATTACAATTTTTTATATAAGAATTTGATACCAGAAAGTTCTGAAGATTTTTTATCAAATGACATCAGTGAAACATTATTTGCAGATTGTTTAGAAGATTTTATTAATTTGAAATCCGAAAAAGGTGAGTTTACATTATTAGAATTTTGTGAAAGAGTGTCACACCGTAAAAATGCTGGTGAATATTGTATGTATCACGTATCTGAAATTGATGCATTATATGTAATGTTTAATGAAATGTATGCTGATTATGAAAGAGAAAAAAATAGAGATGCAGATTCAACAAATAATAAAAATGATTATATCGAAAATATAAGTAAAACAAAAGAAAAAATGAAAAAATTGAAAAAATTTTATATTGCAAAATATTTAAATGGTGATATTACAAATCTAGAGGATGAAACAGATTGTTTTGAAAAAGAAAATTCTAGAAGTGTTATCAAAAGTTTATTTGAGTGCAAAAATTTAAAAGATCAAGAAAGAGAGTTTTTAAAATTAAGATATGGTCTTGAAGATGGAGATGAAAAAACTTTTCAAGAGGTTGCAGATATGTTTAATCTTACAAGACAAAGGGCACAACAAGTAGAAGAAAGCGCAATAAATAAATTAGAAATACGTGCAAGAAGAAGTAGATAATAAATATAAAAAAATATTTCAATAATAAAAATAAATTCAACAAAAATTTTAGTTATATAAAAAAGTATTAAATTACATATAAAAGTAAATTGTTTATAAGATTTGCTTTTTTTGTTATAATTAATTTAGTAAATTATAAATTGAAGGTGGGATATATAGTATGAAATCTGAAATGTTATTGAAAGAATTAAATATAAAAGAAAATGTATGGTTTTTTAAAGATACAGATAATAAAATTATAGAAGATTTTAAAAACAAGTATGATATGTTTAAAGATAAATTTTTCTATGATCAGTTTATTAATAGTGGTGGTTTTATTGTTGACAATTGGATAAGAATATATGGTTGTGGTATTTTAAATGTAGTAGAAAAAAATATATTATATAACAAAGATAATTATGTAGATATATTAATTGGAGAAGATATCTTGGGTGGATTATTTGCTTTAAAAAATGAATATGTATACTATTATGCACCAGACAGTAATGAATGGGAAAACTTAGAAATATATTATACTCAATTTTTAAACTGGATATTAAATAGTCCAGATAATGTAAATAAATTTTATCAATATTTTAGATGGAATAATTGGAAAAAAGATTGCAAAAATATTAAAATAACTGAAGGTATTTTATTTTATCCATTATTGCAATTTGAATATGACATTGAAAAAAGAAGTAAAAAGGTAATTTCAATTGATGAATTAATAAGATTAAATTTAAGGTTATAAATTATATTTATACACTTAAAAAAGTCAGAATAGATAATTTACAATATAATAAAAAAATCACATGGTATAGGTTTGTCCATTGCAAAGCAATTAGTTGAATTAATGAATGGAACAATAGAGGCAAAATATCAAAATAATAACTTAATAATTCAAATAAAATTTTAGATATATCAGAATAATAATTGAAATCAACCATAAAGGTTGATTTTTTTAGAAATAAATATGATACACAAATAGAGTTGTATTAAAATGTTTTAAATAATAAATATATATTAATTACAAAATATTATCAAAAAAAATAAGAAATATAAAGATAAAATTAAACCAACTAATATGATTAAAGTGTTTATATCAAATTTAATTATGTTTAGTATTATTTTATTTATATTTGGTTTATTTATAAAAACTGAAAACTTTACTGGAAATTTTATAAATATTTTGATTTTAGGAGAAATATTAAATTTATTTGATTTAGTAGTTATAGACTTATTATGGTGGAGAAATACTAAAAGAATAAGATTTAGTGATATACCAGAAAAAGAAAAATATCAAGATCCTAAACAACATATTGGTTCTTTTGAAAGAGGAATTATTATGTATTTAATAATAGCAATTATAGATGGAATTATATTAACTGCAATATAGTAATTAGTTAGAAAAATAGTAACTTATAAAGGAGAAAAAATATGGAAAGTGTATATCCTGAACAAATGCAAGTTGAATACGAAAGTAAAGAAAAAACTATAATTTCAATGTATGATGGAAAAGAAAATAAAAAAAGTGAAATTATAATATATCATATATTTAATGGATTAGATTTAGTACATAATAAATTTAATACATATAATGCTCCGGAAACTAATCAAAAATTAGAAAGAGAATATATAGAGATAAATTATTGTAAAAGAGGTGTTTTTGAATGCACATCTAAAAGTGGAAAAACCCTATATTTAGGAGAAGATGAAATTGCATCTAATATAAATATGATGCAAAAAACAACAGCAAATTTTGTAAACGGATATTATGAAGGAATTGAAATACTAATAGATATAAATGAATTTGGAAATAATATTCCAGAAATGTTTAAAAATATAGTGGATAATATAAAAAGACTAAAAGAAGTACTACTAAATAATGAACTAGGTGTAATATTAAAACCAATTAAAGAAATGATACATATATTTGATGAATTGTATTATATTGATCCAGAAAAAGACAAATTATATGCACAAATAAAGGTTTTAGAGTTACTACATGTATTTACAGCTATACCATTTGATAGTGATGTTAGAAAAAAAGTATATTTAGACAAAACACAAATTGATAAAATAAAAATGATTCACGAAGAACTAATTAATAATTTGGATAAGAAAATAACAATAGAACAGTTATCAGAAAAGTATCAAATAGGAACAACACCATTAAAAATTTGTTTTAAGGAAATTTATGGACAACCTATTTATACTTATTTAAAAGACTATAAAATACATGTATCATTACATTTATTGGAAGAAACGAATAAAAATATAAATGAGATAGCTGGGATTTTAGGATATGATAATAGTAGTAAGTTTGCATCTGCATTTAAATCAAAGATGAAATGTACTCCAACGGAGTATAGAAAACAAAAAGTCCATTTGGAGCATGAAAGACTTTATGGAGTAGAAATATAAGGAAATAAACTATACAATAGATATTGCAAATTGGTAATATCTATTTTTTGTTTGCATAATAGATATAATTGTAGAAGGAAGGGATAAAATGAAAAAAAAATTTACAAGAATTAATGAAGTATAGTGGAAAATATAAAATATTCACTTATTTATCATTAATTTTATCAGGTATATCTTCAGTACTTGCTCTTATTCCATTTGTATATATATGGAAAATAATAAAAGAAGTAATTGAAGTAATGCCAAATTTTCAAAATGCAACAAGTATAGTTCATAATGGATGGATGGCAGTTATATTTGCTATTATATCAACGATAATATATTTTGTAGGACTTATTTGTTCACATATGTCAGCATTTAGAGTTGCATCAAATATGAGAAAAAAAGCAATGGAGCATATAACAAAAATACCTATTGGAAAAATTGAAGAAATAGGAAGTGGGAAATTAAGAAAAATAGTAAATGAATCAGCAGGTGGAACAGAAACCTATTTAGCACATCAATTGCCTGATATGGCAGGTGCATTAGTAACACCAATTTGTATGCTTATTTTCCTTTTTATATTTGATTGGAAATTAGGAATAGTAAGTTTGATTCCAACAGTAATGGGATTTTTTGCAATGAAAAAAATGATGGGTAAACAAATGGCTGATGATATAGGTAAATATCAAAATTCATTAGAAGTGATGAATAATGAAGCAGTTGAATATGTAAGAGGTATGCCTGTTGTTAAAACATTTGGTCAATCTGTATATACATTTAAAAGATTCAAAAACTCAATAGAAGATTATGAAAAATTCTGTATGACATATACTAAAAAAGCAAGAAAACCAATGATAGAATTTCAGGTATCAGTAAATTGTATATTTGCATTTTTAATTGCTGTAACACTATTGGTAGTTGGTAAAGGAACAGTATCTCAAAGTTTTTTACTTAATTTACTATTTTATATTATCTACACACCAATACTTACAACAACACTAACTAAGGTAATGTTCATGAGCGAAAATACAATGCTAGTAACAGACTGTATAAAAAGAATAAATTCGATATTTGAAATTAAGCCATTATCTGAAAATAAAACAAAAGAAAAAATAAAAGATAATTCTATTGAATTAAAAAATGTTAAATTTAAATATGATAATGCAGAAGATAATGCAATAGATAATATTAGTATGAAAATTAAAGCAAACAGCACAATAGCTTTAGTTGGACCATCAGGAAGTGGAAAAAGTACAGTATCAAAATTATGTGCAAGATTTTACGATATAAATAAGGGCAAAATATTGATTGGTGGAGAAGATATATCAAAAGTTGATCCAGAAGAGTTGCTAAAAAGATATTCAATAGTATTTCAAGATGTAAATTTATTTGATAACACAATACTTGAAAATATTAGAATAGGAAAAAAGGGAGCAACTGATGAAGAAGTATTAAAAGCAGCAAAGGAAGCTAATTGTGATGAGTTTGTTCAAAAATTACCAAATGGATATAATAAAGTTATAGGAGAAAATGGATGTAATTTGTCAGGTGGAGAAAGACAAAGATTAAGTATTGCAAGAGCATTACTTAAAGATACTCCAATCATTCTATTAGATGAAGCAACTGCATCATTAGATGTAGAAAATGAAACTGTAATACAAGAAGCAATATCAAAATTAATCAAAAATAAGACTGTTTTGATTATTGCTCATAGAATGAGAACTGTTACAAATGCAGATAAAATAGTAGTTTTAAAAGATGGTATAGTCGCAGAACAAGGTACACCAAATGGATTAATTAATAATGGAAAGATATTCAAAGAAATGGTTCAAAAACAGCAATCAACTGAACATTGGAAATTATAATTGTAATACATCTGATAAATAATATACCAAGCAATTAGTAAATTAGATTATAAAGTTATTAATATTGTGGAAGATGAATAATGAAAAAATTATATGTTGTATTAATAATATTCGTAACTATGTTTATGCTAACTGGTTGTACTTCAAAAGAAGAAAATGTTACTGATTCTAATGCTCCAGCAAGATTACAAAAAATAACAGGAAAAATAGTAAAGGCTAATATGGATAAAGATGGAAATATTATAATTAAAGAAAGTGATATTACAGATAAAGTTGTTTATATTAGTTATGAATATGAAGGAGTAACTATTGGATTACTTGCGGTTAAAGATTCAAATGGAAATGTAAAGGTGGTTATAAATACTTGTCAATCATGTGGTGGTTCTCCATATGCATATTTCGTACAAGTTGGAAATAAAATTCAATGTCAAAATTGTGGTAATATGTTTGCAATTGATGAACTTGATAATCTTATAGAAGATGGTTGTAACCCAATAGCGGTAGAAGATAAACAAACTAAAGATGGAATTATAACTATTGGTACAAAACAGTTAAAAGAACTAAAAGATAAATTTGAAAATTGGAAAGGTCCAAAAGCATAATTTAATTAATTTTTATATTAATTTATAGTATTTTTTTAAAATTTGATGTATAATTGCAATATTAAGTATAATAAAAATGGGAGTAAAAATATGAAAAAAATTGTATTTACACATTCTATTAATAGTATCGTAAGTAAATTTACATCACTATTTTTAGCTATATATTTTTTAAAAATAACAGGTGGTAATTTTATTAGTGTAGTTCTATATTATACATTAAAATATTCATTAAATTGGATTTTTTCTTTTTTATCTTTAAAATTGTTAAACAAAAATAATGTATTAAATGTATACCGTATTGGTTTACTTTCAAATGGATTATGTTTATTAGTTTTATTATTTTTAGGTAGTAATGTTAAAAATTATATATATCTTTTTGCAGTTTTAGATTGTGCTACAAGTTTGTTATATTGGTCAGCATATAAAATGATTTTATATAATTTTAAAAATGATGATCAATTTAAAAAAATATTTTCTTATAATAGTGTTGTAACAAGTATAATATCAATTATCTCAACAATTGGAATGGGTTATGTAATAGTAAATACATCATATGCTATTTTGTTAACTATAATCATTTCATTAGTATTTATTGCTGTTATTTCTACTTTTTACTTGGATGAGTATACATTTGATATTAATCCTATAAAATTATCAAACATTAAATATGCCCTTAAAGATGAACAAGCGAAAGAAATATATAAAATTGTTTTCTTTGAAGGTATGGGATTTAGAGGTGGATTAGATACTACTATTACTTTTATAATTTTCTTAACATTAGGTTCAGAGTCAAGTTTAGGAAATTTAAATGCGGTTTTTGCTCTTTTAGGTTTAATTACTTCTTTACTAGTTAAAAAATATTTAAAAGAAAAAGGAAACAAAAATGCCTTTTTAATTTCAGCACTAGCAATCTTAATTGTAACAATACCAATTATTTTTACAAACTCATTTACAGTATTTATAATTTATAATATTGTATTTAATATTGCGTATAAAATTACTCAAATTTTAGTAGATACTGCTGTATTTAATATAAGTTCAAATAAAACTTTAACTAAATATCAATTAGAATATACATTTTTAGGTGAAGCTATCCATGGGTTTGGAAAAGCATTCAGTGAACTAATTTTATTAATACCAGTTGTATATGCATTTAATTTAAATAATTTAAGAATAGTCGCTGCAATTTTATCATTTAGTATATTATTACAAATGTTAGTATATAATAAATATTGTAAGAAAAAATTTATCAACTGATTTTATAGAGCCAACATAAACTAATGTTGGTTTTTTTATTACAATCTTTATTAATTATTTTAAACGAGTTGTTATGTAATTATAAAAAATATAATATAATTTTATGTAAGATAATTAACCTAAAATGTAAGAGTATTATTTGTACGCTTAAAAAATATTTGTAGATCACCAATGGCAGAATATTATCAATAATTATTAGTATAATGTATTTTATAAAAAATAAGAATAAATATGAATATGCGTAAAATTAAAATAGTATGTTGCTATATTGTTTAGAATGAATTGTTAATAGTTCATTCTTTTTTATGAATATTATGATTAATAAACCAATAAATGGTATAATTATATAGATAGTAATTTATAAAGGAGAGATTTTAGTGAGTAAAAATATATTAATTATATCTTCATCAATGAGTGGAACAAGAAATACAAAAAAGTTATGTGAGCAGTTTGAAAAAGGAGCAAAAGATTCTTTAAATAATGTTGAATTATTAGAATTAAAGGGTAAAAAATTAACTATTGTTTAGGATGTAATACCTGTCAAAAAAATGGAGGTACTTGTGTGTACAAAGACGATGTATCAGAAATATTAGAAAAGATGATTAAGGCAGATATCATTGTTCTAGCAAGTCCAATATACTTTTATTCTATTACAGGTCAAATGAAAACTTTAATTGATAGAAGTTATGCAAAGTTTAATTTATTAAGTAATAAAGAGTTTTATTTTATATTGTCTTGTGTTGCTCCTTATGAAGATCTATATAAAGATGATTTAGATATTGCAATAAACACTTTTAGAGGATTTATTAAGTGTTTACCAAATGCCACAGAAAAGAATGTTATTATAGGTGATAATATGACAAGTATGGAAATAGAAAAAACAAAGGCATATCAAGATGCTTATAATTTAGGTAAAAATATAAATTAGACAAATAAAAATTGTTAAAATGTTAAATATCTTTGCGATTGTTATAAATATCTTTGATAGAGATGCAAATACTATTTATATTACAATTTTTGTGGAAGGAGAAAAATTATAGAACTTAATAAAAATGTTTATAATTTAAGAAAAGAAAGAGGTTTTTCACAAGAATATATGGCAGAAAAAATAAATGTATCAAGACAAACAATATCAAACTGGGAACTAGGTGAAACATCCCCTAATCCAGAACAATTATTATTACTTTCAAAAACTCTTGAAACAAGCGTTGATAATCTATTGGGTAATGATATGATTTTTAAAGATAGCAATGAAAAAACAAATTATATTTCCTCTGGTTCAATGATTGTTTGTGGAACTATCGCAGGAATATGGTCTTTTACTGCAAATAGATTTAATTTACATGAAATTGTTTTAATTATAATTGGTGGTATAGCAATTGGATATGGAATCAATTTAGTTATTAATGGTGTATTAAAACTAGAATGCAAAAATACTATAATAGAAGAAGATAATACTAAATCTAAAAAAAATAAATAACAAATTATAAGTATATAAATCATATGTTATAATTGTTTCAAGTAGTTTTTTTAGGAGGAAAAATTTATGAAAAAGAAAATTCTATTGAAGAAATTAATGAAATAATTGGTTTTGAAGAAGATAAAAAAGCAGTACTTCCTAAAATTACTTATATTTATGGAGATCATATAATATTGAGAAAATCAATACATATAGTTGTATCGTTTAGAATGAATTATTAATGATTCATTTTTTTTGTTCTAGTGAATATGATAATTAATAAAAAAATAAATATTATAATATTAAATAGATAAATAGTAATTTGAATTGAAATACTATATAATATAAAATTATTACAATTGAACGTTAATGTATAGATATTACTCCAATTTTATTTTAGTGTATTAATTTTTTTACATACCCAAAAAATTGATTATTGAATAAAAATGTTGAAAATAATACAATTTAATTAATGATCATATAAGGAGGGATATTTATGTATTATGGATCAGGAACATATGAAGCTTTTGCTCGCCCAGAAAAACCAGAAGGAGTAGATAAAAAATCTGCTTATATAATTGGTACAGGTTTAGCAGGACTTTCAGCAGCATTCTATTTAGTAAGAGATGGACAAATGAAAGGTGAACATATTCATTTGTTAGAAAAATTAGATTTAGCTGGTGGCTCATGTGATGGAAGAAAAGATGTCACTAAAGGATTTTATATGCGTGGTGGACGTGAAATGGATAATCACTTTGAATGTATGTGGGATATGTTTAGAAGTGTTCCATCAATTGAAACACCAAATGTTTCTGTATTAGATGAATATTATTGGCTTAATAAACATGATCCAAATTATTCACTATGCAGAGCAACTATAAATTGTGGTGAAGATGCACATACCGATAAATTGTTTAAACTTGATAGAAAATCAGCAATTGCATTATCAAAATTATTTATTACACCAGAAAAGGATTTAGAAAATAAAAAAATATCAGATGTATTGCCAGACTCATTTTGGGAAACAAATTTCTGGTTATATTGGCAAACAATGTTTGCATTCCAAAAATGGTCATCTGCATTAGAAATGAAAAGATATTTATGCAGATATGTTCATCATATAGATGGATTACCAGATTTTTCAGCTTTAAGGTTTACAAAATATAATCAATATGAATCAATGATTTTACCACTTACAAAATATTTAGAAAGTAATGGTGTAAAAATTGAATATGGAATAGATGTTAAAAATGTTATATTTGAATCTAAACAAAACAAAAAAGTAGCAACTCAAATTATATATGAAAATAATGGGCAAGAAAAAACAATAGATTTAATAGAAGACGATTTAGTATTTATTACAAATGGTTGTTGTACAGATACATCTTGTTATGGAGATCAAAATAATGCACCAGATTTATCAAAAATAAAAAATGGAAATGGTGAATCATGGGATTTATGGAAAAATATTGCTTCACAGGCTTCTAATGGTGAATTTGGTAATCCAGATAAATTCTGTGGTAATGTAGATTTAACAAACTGGATGAGTGCGACTATAGAAGTAAGTGATGAAAATATAATTAAACATATTATAAATATATGCAAACGTGACCCAAGAAAAGGAAAGGTTACAACAGGAGGAATTGTAACTGTAAAAGATAGTACAGAAAATTGGTATTTATCTTGGACAATTAATAGACAACCACAATTTAAATCTCAAAATAAAAATAGTATTTTAGTTTGGGTATATGCTTTAAATACTACTAAACCAGGTAATTTTATAGAGAAAGCAATAAAAACATGTACAGGAAAAGAAATATGTGAAGAATGGTTATATCATATAGGAATTCCAACTAATGAAATTGAAAAATATGCTGATAAATGTAATACAACAACATGCTATATGCCATATATAAATGCATTTTTCCAACCACGTGAAGAAAAAGATAGACCACTTGTAGTACCAAAAGAATCAATTAACTTTGCATTTGTTGGACAATTTGCAGAAACACCAAGAGATACAATATTTACTACAGAATATTCTATTCGTACAGGTATGGAAGCTGTTTATACACTTTTAAAAGTTGATAGAGCTGTGCCTGAAGTTTGGGGTAGTAAATATGATGTTAGAGAACTATTAAAAGCATGTTATTACGCTGTAGATAAAAAGTCAGTTGATGAACTTCCATTAACATTTGCTGAAAAACAAGCTATAAAAATAGTTGAAAAGAAAATTAAAGGAACTGATCTTGAAATATTATTTAAAGAAAGTGGTTTATTTAAATAAAAATTAAATATGAAATGTTTATTTCATATTTTTTTTAATGTATAATATATTATAGGTGATAAATAATGAGCAGTTTAACTACAAAGAAAGCAATAGCGTATACGTTTAAAGATTTATTAAAAGAAAAATCTTTCAATAAAATAACGGTTAATGATATTGCAAACAAATGTGATATAAATAGACAAACATTTTATTATCATTTTCAAGATATAAGAGATTTAATTGAGTGGATTTGTATAGATGAAGTTGATAATTTATTAGAGAAAAAAGATGAATGCGAAAAATGGGAAGATAAATTTTTACTTATTTTTAAAATAATGGAACAAGAAAAAATTTTTATAAATAATATTTACAATTCTGTTTCCGTAGAAGTATTAAGAAGTAATTTGTATAGATTAGTGTATCCTATAATATATAGTGAAATAGTTGAAAAATCTAAGGGTAAAAATTTGCGAGAAGAAGATAAAAAATTTATAACAGATTTTTATAAATATTCATTGGTTTCTATAGTTTTAAATTGGATAGATAATGGAATGCATGAAAATCCTGAACTAATTGTTGCTAAAGTAAGTAGACTTATTACTGGTACAATTGATCATGCATGTTTATCTGTAAACTGAAAAAGTATAAAATAGTAATTTGAGGAGGAGATTAGTTTGAAAAATAACTAGTCTTTTTTTATTGATAAGTTTCTATGACATTTAATGATACTTTTTGTCAGTTAAAACCCATTTTTTTATAAACTAAAAGAGTATTATTTATGAAATTTATAATTAAATTTTGTATCATTTGTTTTAAAGTTCCTTTCAATAATTCTATATCTTGGGTTATTTTCTTTATTCGTTAGTAACCATCTTCTTATCTTTTAAATAAGTCTGCTTTTTTCGTTTAAAGTAAAATAAACAATAACACATTTGGGTATTTATCATAAAATAATTTGAGGAGAGATTTTATGAATAATAATGTGAAGATTGTTGTAGATGCAGGACACGGCGGAAGTGATCCTGGAACTAGTGGAAATGGACTTGTTGAAAAAGAATACACTTTAAAATTTGCTGAGTATTTAAATAGAAGATTTAATGAATTAGGCGCAAATTCTACGCTTGTTAGGAGTACAGATGAAACAGTAACTCCAACAGAAAGAGTTAACAGAATATTAAATGCATATGGTAATTCACCTGATGTACTTGTTATATCAAACCATTTAAATGCAGGAGGTGCATCAGGAGCAGAAGTTATATATGCTCTTAGAAATAATGATACACTATCAAAATTAATACTTGAAAATCTAAGTAAAGAAGGTCAATCTATAAGAAAAGCATATCAAAGAAGATTACCAAGTGATAATAGTAAGGATTATTATTTTATCCACAGGAATACAGGTGTAACAGAACCAATAATTATTGAATATGGATTCCTTGATAATAAGGGTGATGCAGAAAGAATAAAAAATAATTGGGAAAAATATGCCGAAGCAGTTGTAAAAGCAGTTGCGGAATATAAAAATATTCCATATGGTGAAAGTACTTCATCTACTACTTATACTGTGCAAAGAGGAGATACTTTATGGAATATCGCTAAAAAAATTAATACTAATGTAAATGAAATAAAGAGATTAAATAATTTAAAAAGTAATGTCTTATATGTAGGTCAAACTTTAAGAGTACCAGAATATTATAAAGCAGAAGATACAAATATATCATATGTAGTTAAAAGAGGAGATAGTTTATACTCAATCGCAAGACAATATGGAGTTAATGTTAATGATCTAATGAAAGTTAATAATTTAACTAGCGATTTATTAAGTATAGGTCAAATTATAAATATACCATCTTCTACAACTATAGTAACACCTTCAGAAGATGATATAATTAATGAAGAAAATACTTATGTAGTTAAAAATGGAGATACATTATGGTCAATATCTAGAATATTTAATGTTAGTATAGATGATATTAAAAACAAAAATAATTTAACAAGTGATATATTGACTGTAGGAAGTGTTCTTACTATCCCAACTGGAACTGAAACAGGTAATGGTATTATAGTTTATACTGTTAAAAGAGGGGATAGTTTATGGAAACTTGCTAGGGATTATAACACAACAATAAATGATATAAAACAGTTAAATAACTTAAAATCTGATGTACTTAGAGTTGGCGATGAACTTCAAATAAAAAAGAATACCAATGTGTAAAAGCATTGGTATTTTTAGTATAAGTCTTTACAAACTCCTTTTTGTGGAACATAAAAACAATGATTTTTATATCTTCCACTATTTGCTTGATTAAACCATGTTGGTCTACATGAATTACCAGATCCTGGTGCATAAAACCAGAGTGCATTAGTCGCAGGATGAAAGTATTCACCATTTATTACTCTTTTAGCAAGATTTTTTTCTGCAGTACTTGATGAACTATAAAAAAGTGGACTATCTGTTCCAGAAAATCCGCCTGGATCTTGATATACCATTTGATAAATACTAGTAATATTTTTAAAATCTAAGCAATTTCCTATAACTCTATTTATTCCAACATTACCAACCATAAGCATTCCAAGATTACCTTCACCAGTAGCTTCTGCCCTCATAAGTCTAGCTAGTAAATCAAGTTCTTTTGTATTATATGCAACAATAGCCATAATAAACCCTCCCATATATTATATGCAAAAGAGTATCAAAATTAGTTGATAAAATAAAAAAAATATGATATTATTAATTTGTCCGATTTAGGGGATTAGTTAAATGGTATAATAGGAGTCTCCAAAACCTTTGTTATAAAAGTTAAAAAGACTGATTTTACCTTATAACTACTGGGTTTATCAAATGTTATGTTTTGAACTGGTGGCACTTTTGGTGGCATAAGTATAAATTTGAAACATATCATTTCGAATTAAATTAGTTTATAAATGATAATAATATATCATTTTATAATATAAATTGTTTGCTCTTAATTGAGCATTTATAGGGGTATAATATAGTGGTAGTATGATGGTCTCCAAAACCATTCGCGAGGGTTCAAATCCTTCTACCCCTGCCAGAAAATCAATCGTTTTTAAACGATTTATATATATATACTAGTAAGAAATCTTACTAGTATTTTTATTTTCTATTGAGACCATTATACACATAATTAATTTTTTTTGCAAACTGACTTGATTAATTTTTTCATGAGAGTTAACATCTCAAACGAGGTGATTTTAGTTGAGTAAATATGTTTATGAGAATCATGAAGTTGAAGAAGGATTATTTGTAACATTACAATTAATTGATGCTATCGACATGAAATATAGTTGTTGTTTTCCAGCTGATATTGAAAAGGATATTGAAAAATTGTCTAGGCACTTAGTTAAATATGTTGAAGGTGAAGACAAACATCCTAATGTAGATATTGAAAATACAAAACTTATACAGCAGTTTATATATAATAAGGATGATATTGATAAAATAGAAAAAAATCACAAATAGTATTATATAATGTATGTTATGTGTTATAATGTTTTTGCAGGTGGTTGTTTATGGATAAATTTGAAAGATTAAAAGATATAATTAGAAATAAAAAAAATGATTTTAATATAAATAATTTTGTATTGGATACTAAAGGTTCTAAATCAAATATAAGTGATTATGCTATTGATTATAAACAAATAGAAAAACATCCTTATATTATAAATCTATTAACTTACGAAAAATCCATTCCTGAAAAGAAAAAAAATTATGGAAATAAACTTGATTATGAAATGAATAAGTATTATTTTCTTAAATTATATATAAATAAAGAAGAAGAATTATTAGAAATAACATTAAATAAATCATCTACAAAAAAAGATATACATTTATTATTTTTGAAATATCTTGATAAAATAAACTTCTTGAATATAAATGACTTCTTAGAATATTTATTTAAAGTTCTTCAGTAGAACTATATAATAACTACTTTTAAATGAGTAGTTATTTTTGATAATTTAAATGTCGATTTTTGTGTTATAATTATATAGTAGTAAAAATTATTTTGGGAGTAGTATTATCCTTGGCTTTGGTGATACTACTCTTTTTTTGTTCAAGAAAGGATGGCTATTGTGAATATTAAGGAGATTGATTATGAAACTGATTTTGGAAATGTAAAAATTAAATTAAATGTTTTAATGGATAAGAAACATATATCAATAAGTACTATGAGTAAATTAGCAAATGTTAAATATGAAATAGTGAAAAAATATTATTATGGTGACAATTATGCTTTTACTTCAGAAATACTTGCAAAATTTTGTTATATTTTAGATTGCAAAATAGATGATATATTAGTATATGAAACCTCGAAAGACTATGTAAATCAAGGCTAAACAAAGTAAAAGGAGTTTATAAAGAGTTTATAATTTATCATATAAAGTGTTTGATTTTTATAAAGTCAAGGGATAAAATGATTATAATAAGTCATAATTATGAAGAAGGATGAAAAAAATCCTTTTTTCATTTATTCCACAAATTGGGAATTGACTTAAAAAATACCGAATGCTATTATAGTCAACAAGTATTTAAAAACGGTCTTATATCGTAATACTTTGGGGGATTGAATAATATGAGTTGGATTAATTATCATAGAGATTATTATACTGATGAAAATCAACAAAGAACCTTCTCCCCTTTTTTTAATAATAGCAGTAATAATTACAAGAGAGCAAACTGACTTGTTAATAGTCTTTGCTCTCTTTTTGTTTGGAGGAAGAAATTATGAGAAAAAGAAGAACTGACTTTTTAAACGATTATGTTGCTAATCAGTATCCCATTGAAAAATTTAAAGAATTAATTTTTATAACACTTGATATTGTAGAAAATTTTTTACTTACATTAGAGTGTGGGTATAATTATAATTCATCGTCAATTGCATCTTATGGGGAAAAATATGGTTCTTCTCAAAGAAATACTAATTCTAAAATTGAGAGCATTATAATTAAAAATATGAAAGATGAAGAAAAAATGAGTAATTTTTTAAACTGCTATTTCTCTGCTTACTCTACTTTAAATAAAGATGAAAAAGATATTTTTGATGCAACATTTGTTGATAGATTAACGGATCAAGAAATAATTGGAAAATATAAAACATATTCAAAACATATTACACAAGTTAGGAAAAGTGCAATTATTAAATTTTGTTTAAAAAGTGGTTTAGATAAATTTGTTGATTTAATTAAATAAATAATAACGAGTTTATAGGGATCTCGTTATAAAAAAACTAAATTTATAAGATAAGGAGGTGAAAATTTAGAAACTTGTAATCCATACTACTCTACAAGATTAGGTAAATTATATAAGGGTGATTGTTTAAAAGTTATGGATTATCTTATTGAACAAGGAATTAAAGTTGATGCAATTATAACGGATCCGCCATATGCTGTAACATCATATTCATGGGATCAAATTATTCCATTTGATCAAATGTGGGATAAGCTTTCCAAATTGATTAAAGATGATGGTGCTATTGTCCTTTTTGGCAATGAGCCATTTAGTAGTAGTTTGAGGATGAGTAATCCTAAATTCTATCGTTATGATTGGAAATGGATAAAAACACAAGTAACAGGATTTCAAAATGCTAAATATCAACCATTAAGATGTTATGAAGATATTATGATATTTTCGAAATGTGGTGCTGTTGCATCTGCTAAACCACCAATGAGATATTTTCCACAAGGTATTATTCCAGTTAATCTTAAAGTCACAACAAAACCTATAAATTATTTAGGTGATAAAAAAAGTGATGAAAAAGTTAGTTATACCCAAGAGGAAGCTAATTTTCCAAGAAATGTTATTCAATTTGCAAGAGAAACTGATTTATATCATCCCACACAAAAGCCAATTGTTTTGATGGAATATATTGTATCTACCTATTCTAAACGAGGTGACCTAGTTTTGGATTTCACAAGTGGAAGTGGGTCTACCCTTTTAGCATGTGAAGTTCTAAATCGAAGATGGATCGGAATTGAACTTACTGACAAATATTGTGAAGTTATAAAAAAAAGAATTCAAAAAGGAATTCAACTAAAATTACAATTTGAATACGATAATGAGAACACATAATGGGAGGGATTTTTTTATAAACAAATTATTGTATAAAAAAAGTCGAAAAAACAAAGCACTCATTTTATTCGACTACTCATATTATAACAAAAATGCAAAACTATTGCTAGGAGCTATATACTAATGGAAAGCATATTACAGGATGTTTTAAAATTAATAAATGACGCTATGGGATATTTAAGGTTGTTCGTGATTGGTGGAACAGCTTTTTTTGTCGCCAAAGACTACGCTCTTAAAATGGCATCAAGTGATGATAATCAAAAAGCAAGTTATGATCGAAAAATAAAAACTACAATAATTGCAGGTGTATCTGCACTTGTCACAACTCAATTCGTATCATGGATTTTAGGATATTTTAAATAATGAATCAAAAAGATTTTAAAAAAACAATAAATGAAATTTTAACAGAGGGTAAAATTGAAGGTAAAGATATTAAAAATATTGATACATTAAAGTATTTACTTGATGATAGAAAAATTAACAAAAGTTTATATGATGGTTTCACTAAAAATTATGAGATGGAATATGGTTCAAATCGTGATTATATTTTAATGAAAATACAGGATATGCTTTATAGATTACATTTATTAGTTAATTATAATTTTGTTGAAAGATATGGAATAATTGATAAGAACAATATTAGAAATGCAATTAGTATTTTAATTGATAATGATGATATTGATTTTTATGATGCTGTATCTTTTGATGATTCAGATTTTGAAATTGTTGACTTACAAGATTTTGATGTAAGAAACGTGCTATGTATAAAAAATATATGAAAAAGAAAACTTGGCATTCATTCGTAAAAAGTCATAATTTAGTTAATCGAATTTATGATATGCTAGATTACTTCCACTGCTTTGATGAAGTAAAAAATGTGGAGTTAGCAAAAAATCAAATAAAAAATAAGATTCGAAGTATTTATTATGTTGAAACTCTAGCAAAATACTTTGATGATAAAAAAAATAAACATATAAAAAACATAGAGTTAAGATGTAATCTAATTGATTTAATAAATGATTTAGATTATTTAAAACAATATCTTTATAAATAAAAATTTGACATATATTAAAATAAGAGTTAATATCTCCTAAAAAGAAGGTGATCTTATCAAAAAGAAAATTATTGGATTATTGATTGGTTTATTAATCATTAGTATTATTTTTATAATAGGTTTATTTTTGTATAATTTCCATAATAAATATGATTCAAAAAATAAAAATAATCCATCTGTTGTAGAAAAAAAGAATTCTGAGAATAAAAAAGCTGTTAAAGATGAAGTAAAAATCAAAGATGAAAATGTTGATAAAAAAGATGATGTGAATAATGACGATACTACTTCAAAAAACAATGAATCAAAAGAGACCAAAACTAATAATTCAAACAAATCAAATATTCAGTCAAACGAAAACAAAAATAACCAGAAAACAACAACTTCCGAAATAACTCAACCACCTGTTCAACAAGAAGAACAAAAGGAAGAATCGAATAATAATGTTAAAGCAAATAATCCGTGGGATATTCTTGGAATCACAGAAGATCAATATTATAATAAACCATTATATAGTTGGGAACGTGTAGATTTTTCAACATATGAAGAGTGTGCTAATTATGGAGAATCTTATAAACCATATTTAAATGGTGAAGAATTGTATCATTGCTCTACGGTTTCAAGTGCATCAGGCAAAAATCTAGGATGGATGTTTCATACTGAGAAACTTAATTAATACTAAAAGACTTTTTAGAAGTCTTTTTTTGATGGGAGGAATGTATAAATGAATAAATTAAGTAAAATATTATTATTTGTTATAACAATTGTGGGAGCATTTTTAGGGATAAATAAAGTAGATGCTCGTACTTATGAAGGACAAATAAAAGCAGGACCTTATGTTGGAGGTCCATTTTATGTTATGCATACACGAGGAGAAAGCAAAATGTGGTTTAAAGGACAATTTATTGTTAGAACTAGCGATGGACATTTTGTTTATTGTGTGCAACCGATGACGAAAATTAATTCAGATGCAACTTATGAGGTAACCACAGAGGATATACAAGCCGTAGCTAATATACCTTTAGATACATGGAATAAGATTTCAAAAATTGCCTATTATGGATATGGGTATAAAGATGCAACACATGATCATACTGATGATACATATTATTTAGCAGCACAAATGCTAATATGGAAATTAGCAGATCCAAATGTTGATAGTTTTTTTACTGATACACTAAAAGGAAATAGAAATGATAGTATTTTAGCAGGACAAATGAATTCTATAATGGATTTAGTTAATAATCATAATACAACGCCAAATTTTACTAATTTTCCAGATACAATGGTAGTTGGACAAAATATTAATATAAATGATTCAAATGGTGTATTAAATAATTATCAAATATCTAATGTAGATAATGGTAGTGCAACGATTAATGGTAATAACCTATCTTTAACAGCAACTAATGTTGGACAATTAACAATTACACTTACAAAATCAGGTAATAGATATGGAAGCCCAATAGAACTTTATTATGCTACTAGTTCACAAAATGTAATTAAAAGAGGAGACATTGATCCTATTAGAATTGTAAAAAAAGTAACTGTATTTGGTGGAGATGTAAAAATTCACAAAACAGACTCTGAAACTAAAAATAATAAAGCTCAAGGTGAAGCTACATTAAAAGGAGCAATATATGGTATTTATAAAGAAGATGGTACAAAAGTAGGAACTATTACAACAAATGATGATGGTACTACTAAAAGTGATTATCTACCATCATTGGGAAGATATTATTTATTAGAAGAAAAAGCTTCAAATGGGTATAAATTAGATCCAAATAAATATTACTTTGATGTAACTCTTGATCAATTACATCCTGAAGTTCAAGTTTTTGAAGATGTAATAAAAAGAACATTTCAATTTATAAAAGTATATGCAGATAATAAGACAGGGATTATGACTCCTGAAATTGGTGTAAAATTTGGAATATACAACAATAAAAATGAATTAGTTAAAACATTAATAACTGATGCACAAGGCAGTTTTGATATAACATTACCTTATGGTAAATATGTTGTAAAACAATTGACTTCAACTAAGGGTTATGAAAAAGCAAAAGATTTTACCATTGAAGTAAAAGAAGATGGTGGAATTGTAAAAAAAGTAATTGCAAATGCAGAAATAACTGCAAGACTTAAAGTTATAAAAATAGATAAAGATACTGGTGATGTTATAAAAAGATCAGGTATTAAATTCAAAATTATTAATGCAAAAACTAAAAAATATGTTAAACAAACAATAACATACCCTAGTGCAAAAACAATTGATGTTTTTGAAACTGATGAAAATGGGATATTAATTACTCCATATCCACTGGAAAGTGGAACTTATTTCTTAGAAGAAGTAGATCAAAAAATAGATGGATATTTATGGAATAAAAATTCAGTTGAATTTACAATCGATGAAAATTCTAAATTAGTAAATGATGACGAATTTGGAATTTTATATGAAGTTAAATTTGAAAACAAAGCAGTTAAAGGTAGCCTAGAACTAACTAAAACTGGAGAAAAAGTAGAATTAACTAATAAAGGTTATGTTTATACTGAAATTAATCTTAAGGATGTAAAAATAGGATTATATGCTAATGAGGATATTTATGATTCTTTAGGTAATTTAAAATATAAGAAAGATACTTTAATAAAAATCTTAATTACAGATGAAAATGGATATGCTAAAGTTGAAAATTTGTTTTTAGGTAAGTATTATTTACAAGAGATAGAAACAATAAATAATCATATATTGGACAAGACTAAATATACTTTTGAATTAAAGTATAAAGATCAGTATACAAAAATTATAAACTATACAACTTTATTAAAAAATCATCTTCCAAAAGGGACTCTAGAATTTACTAAATCAGATTTTTCAAATGATAAAACATTACCAAATACTTTGATTGAAATTTATACTGAAAATGATGAACTAGTATATGTTGGTAGAACTGATTCAAATGGTAAAATTATTATTAATGAACTACCACTTGGTAAATATTACATCATAGAAAAACAAGCACCTGAAGGTTATAAAATAAATCCTGATAAGATGTGGTTTGAAATATCAGAAGATGGTAAAATTGTTAAAGCAATAATGAAAGATGAAGTTATAGAAGTTCCTAACACAGGAGTTAATGATTCTCATATAATTGATATTATTGGTTTAGTATTTATTACTGGTGGTGTTGGATTTATTATTTATGATAAAAAAAGAAAAAAATAAGAATAAAGATTTCAAGAGTCAAATTTTAGTAATTGGCTCTTTTCTTATTTTAATTGGATTATTTATAATTGGATACCACATCTATTCAGATTATAATTTAAAAAGAATTGAAAAAGATAATGTACAAGAATTTTTTGAAGAAGAACAAGTTGTTGAAGATATTCCACAGGAAAATAAATTTGTTGAAGTTGAAAACAAAAACATAAGTAAAACTAATTATAATTATATTGCAGTATTAGAAATTCCTAAGATAAATATTAAAAGAGGTTTATCACAGGAAAAATATTATAACAATGTTAATCGTAATGTTGAAATATTAAAAGGCTCTGATATGCCTAATATTTCTAAAGGAAACTTCATTCTTGCAGGTCATTCGGGATCAGGCAGAGTTTCATATTTTAAAAATTTAGATAAATTAGTAATTGGAGATATTTCATATATATACTATGGTGGAATTAAATATACATATAAAGTGACTAATATTTATGATATAGAAAAAAATGGTACAGCACTTATTACAAGAGATTTAGACAAAACTACTCTTACTATGATTACTTGTAGGCATAACACTAATAAACAAATTATTGTTATCTCTGAGTTAATTAATCAAGAAAACTATTAAGGAGGAATTTTAATACAAATATTAGCAGTTAGTCAAGTAGAACAAAAATGGTATTTAGACGTGTTTAGAAATGCACTTTGGAGTATTGCCAAAGGTATTCTTTGGTTTCTAGATGGATTTTTTGATATAATCAATAAAATTTGGCGTTATAAATTTTTTGATAATGATTATGTAAATAAAATATTTGGTGGTGCATTAATTGTTGCCTGTTCATGGTTAATTCTTAAAGTAGTTATAGAACTCGTTATGAATTATATCGTAAAAAATGATGGTAGAGGTAGCCCACTTACAATTTATCGTGGGGTCATATTAGCGATAGTTATGATGTTTTTAATTAATCCTTTATTTCAATTTGGTTATGATTTTTCTACAAAAGCAACTAATGCAGTAATAACCGTATCAGGTATGGATAAATCCAATGGAGCTGAAGGAACCATATCTAAAGCTTTAATTAGAGCTACATCATATGATGATGAAATGAAACAAACGGATAAAGAATATTTGATTAATAATTGGAAAAAAATAAAAATCAATTCTACTGAAGGTGGTTTTGCAGGTATTGGTGATTGTTATAAATATTCACTTAATTTTATTATGTTAATAATTCTTTCCGTTGTGACAGTCTTTTTACTCTTCTTTGTTGCAATTCAAATGGCAAAACGAGTGATGGAAATTGCACTGATGAAAATAGTTGGACCTTTTTGTTGTACCAGTTTAACAAATAATCAATCTAAAGCATTTGAAACATGGACTAAAAGTACAATGGGATATTTTTTAATTACAATTGTTCAATTTATATGTATTGGGTTATTGCTTAACATGTTTGGTTCTGCAATAAAGGATAATGGAACTCTTACAGGTATCTTTTTAATTATAGGTGCTTTATTGTTTATAATAAGCACACCGACGCTGATTAGTTCATTACTTGGGCAACAATCAGGTATGATGTCAGCATTTGGTGATATTCAATCTCTTATGGCAGTAGGTACTGGTATAAATGCAGGATTAGGAATTGCTAAGGCAGGAACTATGTCTGCTCTCGGTATGGGTGCAAATGTCATTAGATCTGGTGGTAGTAAAATCGCAGGAGGTATTTCAAATATGTTTAATGGTCGTAGTGGTAATTTAACAAAGGAACAGATGGCTAATGTTAAAGAAAAAATGGCTCAACATAATAATTATGGTGCCAATCAATTAATAAAAAAATATACAAATGAAAACATGAAAAAGAAACCTAGCACATCATTTAATAATTCAAATCCTTATATGAATCCTTTTAGTATGAAATATAATCCTATTAGAAATCAGTATATGAGTAATTCAGGTCTTGAGGCAAATAGTAATTTTGATAGGAAGTGGTATTGATGTATCTAATTCCTAAAAATATAAAAACTAAAAAAGAAATATTTAAAGGATTTGGAATACTTGAATGTATTGCGATTGCGATTTCATTTGGTATTGGTTATCTTTTTTCTTTCTTTATTACACAATATAAATTAAAAGTAATCTTTTTTTGTATTCCACCACTATTAATGTTTTTATTATTACTTCCTTTACCAAATGGGAGTACAGCATTATCTATTTTAAAAAAATTTTTAATATTTAAAAAAAGACAAAGGTGTTATAAAGTAAAATAAATTATTAATTTCAATTTAATTTAATATAAATTGCATACATTGACATTAATAATTTCATAAGGTATAATAAACGTGTATTTTATGAAGGAGTGAAAAAATGAGAAAGAGAATATTAAGTGTAATTTTAGCAGGTATTTTAATTGTTGGATTAACTGGGTGTGGAAATCAAAAAACAACTGATAGTAAAACAAATGATAAAACTAAAAATGAAACAGTTCAGAAATCCAAAGGGAATTGTGATGTATTTGAATGCATTAAAAAATTAAGTTCTGATACTACATATGAAAAAGTTAATGAAATAATTGGCTTTGAAGGTAAATTGGTTGATCAAAGCAAAGAGGGAGCAGTATCAACTTATAAGAAATATGAATGGGAATTAACAGATGATACTTCTATAACTGTAAGATTAGATGAATTTAAAGGAAAGGTTACTGCTCAAATTTCATCAGAGTTTCCAAATGAAATGATAAAAAATGATAAGGTTGATTTTTCTAAAGTAGATAAATTGAAAGAAAAAATAAATTCTAGTGATGGTTTAACTTATGAAGAGTTTGTAGAAATTGTAGGTGGTGTTGAAGGTACATTATATAACGTCACTACATTCTCAAATAAATATACTTGGGTTAACTCTGAAGGTAAATCTTTAAATGCAACTTTTAATAGTAATGGTAAGTGTACAATATTTAATGGAGTAGTATAAAAGAAAAAAGTCATATATAGTTTTATAATTTATGTGGTAGATTTTTATATAATTTGCCACTTTTTTATTAATTGAAAGTAACAACGACTAATATGTCGTTTTTTTGTTGGAGGTAAAATGTTAGAAAAGATTTTAGGAATAGTATTTTTACTATTCTTTTTTTTATTTGCAGTATGCTCGTGTATAGTATCAGGTGAATGTTCACGAGAAGAAGAAAAATGGAGGGATAAAAAATGAGTATTTTGCAAGAATATGAGGAAATCAGAAAAGATATGGGAGCAACTCGTTATGATGCAATTGGTGATTATCTTAATGAAGTAAATAAAAATCTAGATTCAGAATTATTTTTGTCTGATGTATTATATAAGGAAAAAGAATATAAGAAATTTGAATCTTGGTTTAATAAACAAATAAGTCCTTTTAAAATAATCAGTTTTAAAGATGAGAATTTTTCAGTTTTATTAGATCAAAGTGATTATTGTTATGACTGGGTTAATGAAATTAAGAGTAATATACCTTATGGAGATGGTCATTGCTATAACGATGCCTTTTTTGAGTATTTAGAAAAATCATCAAGTTCACTAAATAATAAGTTAAATTATGATTCAGAAAATGGTATGTTTTGTGTTTATACCAATGATATAAGAATTGCAGATGAGGTTGCTTATAAGTTATCAAATTTATATAAAGATGAAAATAAAATGATTGAGTTAATTAAAGAAACTAAAGAAAAATATGGATATATATTTGATGTTCATATATAAGGAGGATAAATTATAGATAAAAGAAAAAAATTAAAATATAATAATACACTATGGTTTGTTAATGTTTCGACTTATGAAAGTAAAAGGATGAAATTAACAATCTCAAATAAAAATCAAGAGATTGAAGTGACGGCAGATTTAAGTGATGCTTATTTAGATAAAGGTCATGTTTTTTTAGATCCTGATGTAAAAGATAACGGAATTTTAAAAGCCTTGAAAAAATCAAGAATATTAAAACAAATTGATGGAACTCTATGTTATGATTATAAATTAATTCCTGTTGCTTTACTTAATAATGGTATACTTCGTTCTTATGATTATTCAGGTGTATTAGAGCATTTAGAAACTATTTCTTATAAGGAGGATTGAAATATAAATAATAGATTGAAACTATATAACACTCATTTAACGTTAAGACTAAATAAAAAAGAAAAACAAGCTTTAAAAAGAAATGCTTATAAAAATAAAATGACAATGTCTAATTATATCAGATTATTAATTAATATGGATAATAGATTAAATGAGATAAGAAAGAATAATATTAAAAATAATATATATTCAGAGGAAATAACAAAAATAATGTTAAATATAGGGAGGGATTTAACTGATTAATAAGAAAAGTAAACTTCCCAAAAATATATCAGATTTTATTCCATTTCAAGATGTTTGGAATAACCTAGTTTATTTGGATAATAATAGAATTGTTGGTGGAATCAAAATCGGATCTATCAATTTACATTTATTATTTGATGAAGAACAAAAAATCAAAGTTGCAGAACTTAAAAAGGTTTTAAATTCAATTGACTACCCTGTTAAAATTTTTAGTGTAGATAAACCTATTAATCTTGATGATAATTTAAACTTACTAGGTTCTAAAATTAAATCTGAAACTAATAAAAGCAAAATAAAATTACTAGAGGAAGATTATAATTTTGTCCAAGATTTAAATAATAAAAAATGGGTTGTAAATCGAGAATTTTATTTAATTATGGAAGAAGATGCAACAAATGAGCAATTAATTAACCAGAAGCTAAATGATTTAATTCAGGAATTTATTTCTATTGGATTATATAGTGAAAGAGTTTCTAGTGAAGAGTGGCGAGATTTATTATATATTATTTTAAATCCTGTTACATCGCTCGACATTTTCAAAAAAGATGCTACAGGTATAACTCGCTCATTTAAAGAGAAAATCGCCCCAAACGGCTTAAAAATCAATGAAAAGGATATAATTCTAGGTGATGCTTATGTAAGTGTTGTTACACTTCGAACATACCCATCTATTGTTGGTGTTGCATGGTTAGGTGCAGTTGCTAACGTTAACCATACTCGTATGGTTATGACAATCTCTCCTATGGATGCATTTGATATAAGCAATACTTTGAAAAAAAGTATGTCAGAAGTAAAATCAAAATTAATGAACACAAATAATTATAATGATGAGGTTGTATTAAATAACCAGTTAGACGATTATGTTCAATTAGTGAATAGAATTGATCGTGAACATGAAAAGTTTTCATTGTTGACGGTCAATTTTTTATGCTATGGTGATTCGAAGGAAAATATGGAAAGAGCAAAAAAAGAATTAAAAACTACTCTTTCTGCTTATGGTATGGGTGGCACTGATTTAATGTTTGAGCAAGAACGATCATTAAAAATGTGTTTACCTACATTGTATAGAGATTTAGAAAAAGAATTCGGACTTCCAATTCCTATGATGACTACTGCCTCATCTTTCCCTTTTATCTTTCAAACGTTGCAAGATGATGGCGATGCTATGATGATTGGAACTGATTCTCTTGGCAGTCTTTTATTCTTTGACTTATGGAAAAGAACTAGTAAAAGAAATAATTCAAATGCAGTAATTATTGGTAAATCAGGTTCTGGTAAGTCTACTTTAATAAAAAAACTTATTCGAGGTAATTGGTGTCGTGGATCTAAAGTAATTGTTATAGATCCTGAACGAGAGTATAAGGATTTATGTGAAAATATTAATGGTACATGGATTGATTGTGGAACAGGTTCACATGGAATAATTAATCCACTTGAAGTTAGAAAAGGTGCTGATGACTCTGATGAAGATAAAAAGAATTTTAATAATGATTTATCAAGACATTTTCAAACGTTTAGAACTTTTATAAAGTATTATCTACAGGATCTAACTGCTTATGAGTTAACCAAAATTGAAGAAATACTTATAGAAGTATATAAAGATAAAAATATTGATTTTGATACTGACTTATCAAAATTATCAAGTGATGACTACCCTATAATGCAAGATTTATATAATAAGGTAGTTGAGACATTAAAACAAGCGAAAGCAAATAAAGAGGCACGAAATGTTATTGAGTCGTTAGAAAAAATTTCTTCAATGTTAAAAAAATCTACAATTGGAGCAGATGCAAGGATCTTTAATGGTCATTCAAGTATTAATGTGGATAATTCATCCGACTTTATTGTTTTGGATATTCATAGCCTTGTTGATTCCGATGAAACAATATTAAGAACTCAGTTCTTCAATATATTATCTTGGTGTTGGAACGAAATAAGTCGTGATAGAAATGAACAAGTAATTCTTGTATGCGATGAAGCACATTTACTTATTGATCCTAACAATAAAGATGGTATAGATTTTTTAAAAAGGACAGCAAAAAGAATAAGAAAATATAACGGTTCATTATGGATTATTAGTCAAAACTTAATAGATTTTACTTCACAAGGCATTGAAAGATTTGGACAAGTTATTATAGATAATAGTTCTTATATTTTGGTCATGGCACAAGGACAAAAAGAAATTGAAGCAGTTCAAAAAATGATGAATTTATCAGAATCTGAAATACAATTCCTTACAACTGCTTCTCGTGGTCAGGGATTATTTGTTATAAGTCAAGATACTCGTTTACCAATTCAAATTCATTTACGAGAAGAAGAAAAGGAGTTGTTTGGTAATGCTGGTGGTCGTTAATGGATGATATTAAAAAGATATATGCATTCATAATTTCGGCACCTGTAATTATTATAATTTTTATTATTGCATTAGTAATTATGATTGCAGATGGTTCTAATGGTGACCCATCAGCAGTTGCAGTTGGTAATCTATCAGAGTTTAATGCTCCATTTAAAATAGATGTCACTTACTCCATTACTTCCCTTTTTGGAACTCGAAATGATCCATTTACAAATGAAGAAATATTTCATAGTGGTATTGACTTATCAGCTCCCGAGGGTACTGAAATTGTGGCATCAGCAGGTGGAAAAATATATAAAACAGGATATGAACCTAATGGTTTAGGAAACTATGTAAAAATACAACATGATGTTAACGGAGAAACTTACTATACTGCTTATGGTCATATGTTGGATAATTCAATAGTTGTATCTGAAGGACAAATTGTTAAGTCAGGAGAAAAAATTGGAATAATTGGTTCAACAGGTCGTTCGACAGGTATTCATGTACACTTTATGCTTATGAGTCCCAACTGCTCTTATAATAAATCGGATCTTAAAGATCCTAAAAGTATTATTGATAGTGATTTAATAAGGAGGAATGAATATAAAAACAATAAATCAAAATACCCAAGCTTACAACCAATACAAGGACAGCAACCAAGTCAATCATTCGGAAGATAATTTAATAGAAACCTATGCACTTCAGGTTGCAAGTGTACTTCATAAAACTGGTAAAGGTTCTTTTACAATTGATGAAATAATTGATAAAGTTAAACAAATTGTTAAGGAAGAAGAACTTATAGATCCAGTTATAATCGAAGTAAATCAAATACTTATAAATAAATATAATTATGAAATAATAAATACTAATATTAAGTTTAATATAGAAATATAGATAATGGTAAAGGTTCCTTGATCTAGTATTTATGCTTCAAATATTTTAAAGAAAAGGTTCTTTAATCTCCATTATAGATACTATATTTGTTATAACATCTGTTAGACAGTTAACCCTATTTTTAAAGATTCGGTAAAGAATAGTGTTAGACAAAAGTATGACATTTAAGAATATGTATGACAAAGCGAGACTTTGGAAATCCTTTAAATTAGGGCTAAACTACCCACTGGGTAGTTGTTTGTCAGCCACACTTATCCTGATAAACAAAAGGATTAAAGTTGTGTCCTATTTTCAAATATTTTATTAAAATTAATGACTCTAATTTGTGTCCACAATAAAACTATGGAGGTGATATTATTAATAACAATGGATGTACTTTTATTAAGTTTAGAATAGATGATAATCTAAACAATGCATTTAAAAATATTCTTGAAAAAGAAAAAATAACTCAACAAGAATTATTAGAAAAATTGGTTAAAGAGTATGTTTTAAAGAATTTAAATTTATTAATAAGTAAGGATACTAAATAATGAAAGAAGATAGAATTACAATTAGAGTCACACCTGAAGATAAAAAAGAAATTGAATTACTTGCTGATAAGCATAAAATGAATATATCTAGATTTATTTATAGTACCATTAAAGAAAAAATGGAAATTGATAAACTAAATGATAGTCAAGAACAATTTATGCAACTATTTGATATTGCCTTTAAAAAAAGTTTTGATGCATTTTTTAAGCAATTAATGGTAGTAATAAATCGTATAGAGTTTAATAGCAGATGGTCTATTAAACAAACTGATATATTTATGAATCAACTAAAAATTCCACAAACTGAAGATGAATTAAGTTTATCAATAATAGATCATCCTGTAACTGAAGTTGCACATCGTGAGGTACTTAAAGATATAAGGAAAATGTCAAGTAAGAAACATGAGTTAGATAATGAGTAGTTCAAATATTGTGGTTCGTGTTAAGTACCAAAAATGTAATAATTTAAGAGAAAGTGTTAACAAGACAATAAGCTATATTAGTGATAAGAAAAAGGCAGATGCTACATCAATTGATGAATATAATATTTTAAAAGACTATATGCAGTTTGCAAGTAATGATTCATATCTTTATGAAGATAAGGAGTCATTTTCGTGGTCTACCAATGGTGATATAGATGCAAGAAAAGATTTATCTGATATAAAAAAAATGGACTCTAAAGGAATTCTTTGGAGTCTTGTAATTTCTTTTCCACCAGATTTTGCAATTAACAAAGGACTTATTACTAAGGTAGATTATTATAACCTTACTAAGAATATAATGCCACAATTATTAACTGGTATGGGATTTAAAATGAATAATGTAACATGGTATTGCAGTTTACATCGTAATACTGACAATCCTCATTTACACATAAATTTTTTTGAACATCATAAAACTATTTCTAATCCTAAAGTTCCATATGATGTTATTTATAAATTGAAAAGTAATATTGCTAATTATTTAATTGATAATGAAAAATTTTATAAATTACGAGATGAAGAATTTAGATCTATAACGGGAAATATTTCTCTATCAGAGCTTACTAAAATTAAAAATCAAAAATTATTTGGAGACAAATATCGAAGAGATTTGAATAAAATGTTGCTTGATTTATATAATGTACTTCCACCCAAAGGAAGATTACAATATAATTCAAAAAATATAGTTCCGTATAAGGATCAACTTAATAATATAATTCAATACATATTGTTGCATGATTCTACAAAATATCAATATGCTAAATATATAAAGCTATTGGAGGAACATCAAAAGGAATTAAATTCAATTTATGGAACATCATTATCTAATAAAAATAAATATTACTACAATAATCAACTTAATAAATTGTATTCAAAAATTGGAAATGAAATATTATCTAATTATAAAATATATCAATCTATGGAAACTATGGAAAGAGAGAAAGAATTTTTAAAGAAACACATAAAAGATCTTAAATTTAAAAGTTCTCCATATAAAAAACAGGAAAACATTGATAAGATAGCACAAGATTTAAATCGTATATGCAATTTCGCAGGTCTTAATCATTTAGAAAAAAAATATGTTTTCAAAAACTGGGTTTTAAATTCTAAATATGATATTAATATTGATGCATTATTAAGTAGTATGGATAATTTTAGTAAAGATATGAGTTCTACCGAGTATTATAACATTTTAAAAAAATTAAATTATGATTATGACAGGTACTCTAAATATAAAAATAAAATGTTTTATCAGGAATTAAATTATAAAAAATTTATTAATCAAGCTATGAATTATTTAGAATATGAATTAGAACAAGAAGAAAAACAAATTATAAATGAGTTAGAATATGATTTGTCTGAATATTAAAAAAATAATATGTTTTGCCATATTATTTTCTTTTCCCACATAACCAATCTAGTGATACATTATATTTAATACATATCTGATATGCAAAGGCAGTTAGTATTAATGTCTTACCTGTTTTGTATGCTGATATAGTTGATGATGTTGTATTTAATTCTTTTGCTAAATCACGAAGTGTAAGATTATTATCTTCTCTTATCTTTTTAATTCTTGAGCCAATTTCATTTTTATTTAGTTCTGTTAATTTTATGATACCTGAGTTATTCTTTTCATCTGTAAGACCAACAATATAATCCATTGAGATTTCATAAAAATTGCTTAAGCTATTTAAATGTTTTAATGGTATTATTTTTGTACCCTTTTCCCATAATGAATAAGTTTGTTGAGTTATTCCTAAATAGTCAGCAAGTTTTATTTGTGACAAATCTTTATATTCTCTTAAATCAAATAATCTTTTTTCATTCATAATTAACCACCAATTTAATTTTCCCATTAAATCTTTAATTATTCAGAATTTACAAACAAATACGAGCAAATTGTGTTATAATAATATTTAGCAGTAAAAAAAGCAGTAAATCTTAAACAAAGATGGAGGGATGAAATGAGAAATAATTATATCTCAGTTGATGATGAACAAACTAAGAGATTAAAAGAAATTTGTTTAAGTAGTTGTGCATATTCTTGTATAGGAGAAATTTATAAGTTATTAAATTGTGAAATACTTCAAAAACTAATTAATAAAATTCCAAAGCAAACTATTAAATTAAAAAGTGATTTATTATATGGAAAAGATACTATTTCCAGTGAGGAAAAGTTTTTAGAAAACTTAGACAAATATATTAGTTATGTAAAAGATAATTATTTTATACAACACAATGAGTTAACTCTAATAATAGAATTAACTCTTAAAAATAAATATAATGAGGTATTATTTGATATGGATGATTATCATGAAAATGAAAATTATATGAAATATCATGATGCTTTTAGGAAAATGTTTTTATTTAATTTTTATAACAATATCAAATTTTATTCAAAATATGTTAGTAAATATAATTCTATTAATATATTTTTAAATGAAATCAAATTTTATAAATTTAATAATTCTAAAGATATCATTATGATTGAAGAACGTATGTCTAAAATTATAAATAATAGATTTAGTAATATATATAATGCTTTTGTTCCATATGAAGAAATAGAAAAACAACATTATGAATTTTATATTCAACAAATAGATTGGATTATATCTGATTTTTATGAAAATCAGTTGTATAGATTTGATATCAAAGATAATGATCATCATATTAACTTACATGATGGTGATAAAATAATATTTAATGTTCTTAATAATAAGGAAAAAGTTTCAGTAAAATTTGGAATAATTAATAGAAATTTTTGTGCAGATAAAATAGTTGTTTTTACACAAAAAGAGTTTAAAGAAATTTTAGAAAGGTTAAAAAAAATAGATGTTTCAAAAAAATATGACACAACATATAGTTTCATAGATTCATCTTTAAAATTTAACTTTTGGAACGAACAAAAAATGCAATTTTTAGATATAATCTTTGAGTACAATAATAATTCAACTAATAAATACATGATTTCATTAGATCCTAGAGATACAAAAAAATTATATAAATTAATTAGTAAGCAAGTTAATAAGAAAATTTAACTTGTTTTTTTATGGAGGGATAATTGTAAAATTAAAAAAATATTTAAATTACTTTCTTTTAATTACCTTAACCTTTTTGTCATCATCTAACATTTGTTATAACTTAACACATATTATATGTAATAATATTCAATTATCATGGAATTTAAATATTTTTTATTCTTTTATTAAATCAATAACTGATGCCAGTTTATTATTTGGTTCAATTTTATTAATGACAATTATGATGTTGTTTATATTAAAATATGATAAAGAATTAAAGTTAAAATTAAAGAGATTAAGAAAAATGCCTGAAGAGGATGGTTCATTTGAATATGGTTCATCTCGTTGGTCAACTAAAAAGGAAATTAAAAAAAATTATAAAACATGGACTATTAATTCAAATTTAAAGTCAGGTGGTATTCCTGTGACTTATATGGATGGTAAATTTTATTATTCTGATAAATTTGATCATACATTAATAATAGGTTCAACTGGTTCAGGAAAAACAATAAGTTGTATATTACCATTAATATTTAACCTTGCATGTGCAGGTGAATCAATGGTTATAAACGATACTAAAGGAGAATTGTATTCATATACAGCAGAATTTTTAAAAGAAAAAGGATATCAAATAAAAATAATTAATTTAAGGGATGCATTAGCAAGTGATGGTTGGAATCCACTTCATTTACCATATAAATACTATCAAAATAATAATAAGGATGAAGCTGGTGATATGATAGAAAACTTTACTAAATCATTGTGCAAAAATTTATCTAGTAAGGATATGTACTGGGAAAAGTCAGCAAATGCAGTTTTAACAGCACTATGTTAGGCCCTCATAGAGGACGCTCCAAATGAATCGCAAGTAAATTTATATTCAATATATAATTTATTGGTCGAACACGGAAACAAAAATATAGATAGATTTAATTCATTAGATCTATATTTTCAACAAAAACCTTTTGGAAGTTTAAGTAAAATGAGTTATGCTACAGGATCCTTTGCAAAAGGTGAAACAAGAGCTACTCTTTTTTCAGTTCTTGCAACAGTTATAAAAATGTTTAGTGATACAGGTATTGCTAACCTTACGAGTCATACTGATTTTGAATTAGATGAAATTGGTAAGCAAAAAACGGCAGTATTTTTAATTATTCCCGATGAAAAGGAATCTAGACACGAACTGGCATCACTATTCATAGATCAATGTTATCAAGCATTAGTAAATACCGCACAAAGTATGAAAGATGGTAAAATGCCTATAAGAATTAATTTTATTTTAGATGAGTTCGCTAACATGCCACCTATAAGTTCTATTTCTAATAAAATTACTGTATCACGTTCTAGAAATATTCGTTTCTATTTGGTTTTACAAGATTTTGATCAGTTAAAGGAAACCTATAAAGATTCTGCTGGTACGATTAAATCCAATTGTACTAACTGGATTTATTTACTAACTTCAGATAATGAAACGGCAAAAGAAATAAGTTCTAGGTTGGGCAAATATACTATCTCAAGTAATCGTGTATCAACTTCCAGTCGTTTAGATGAATTAAATTATAATATATCAAATGACAAATCTTTGATGGGACGTGAATTATTAATGCCTGATGAATTAATGAGATTTAAATTAGGAGATGGATTATTTATGGCGACTAGACAATACCCTATTAAATCAAAATTTATTTCAATATATGATTATGGAATAAAGATTAAAAAAACTAGTGTTCCAAACAAACAAAAAGATAACAAGATTGATTGTTTTAATCTTGATGATTTTAGAAAAAGAAAAATTGAAGAACAAGAAGATAATAAAATAGAATTAGAATAGATATAATTATTAGTAAATTATGTTATAATATTTATATTAAACAAATAGGTAAATAGTAATTTGAAAGTGAGATAATTTATGAAGAAATATATATTAAATCCTATTTCATTATTTTTTATAGGTGCTATTTTAGGAATAATAAGCAAATTATTGGATATACTTTTTGTTGGCAATTTATTTATGATGACACTTGGATATATGTTTTCAGATTTACCAATATGGGTACTATTAGGAATATTGATTTCGATATATAGTGATACAAGGAAAAAAGCAATGATAAATATATTTCCATTTTGTATAGGAATGCTAATTTCATACTATGTAACAGCAGAATTAACAAATGCAGTATATAGCTGGAATTTTATCAAAGGTTGGACAATATTTTCTTGTTTATCGCCTTTATTTGCTTATTTTACTTGGAAAACAAAAGAAGAAGGATTATTTGCCAAATTTATATCAATAGGACTTATTTTAGTAACAATTATTGGAAATTATATACTAGTTAGAACATTTACTATACCAGATTTAATAATAATACCTATAATCGTTTACTTCCTATTTATTAAAAAAGTTAAAAGATAAATTACAATTTAAGGAGTTGATAGTATATGGATAAAGAAGTATTGTTATCAAATATAGATAAAGTTCATACTACTGAAATGGGGATTGATAGAATTAAGAACAATCTAAAATTGAATACTAATGATGTAGTTGAATTTTGTAAAAATAAAATTTTAGATAAGAATTGTAATATTTATAAGCAGGGTAAAAATTGGTATTGTGAAATTGATAATATTAAAATAACTATTAACTCTTATAGTTATACAATTATTACAGCACATCTAATCAAATAAATTACAATAAGTAGGGAAAGTAATTCAGTTGAAAATTATCTGCCCATTGAGATATAATCTAAACGCAAGATAGTGATTTGTATGGTTAAAAAAAGGAGTAAGTGAATATGAGAAAAAAAGAACTTAGTATAGAACAAAAAAAGGCAGATAAAGACTTAAATATTATTATATATGCTACCTTAATACCGCTAATTATTTATTTGATTTTTGGTAATGATATAATGAATTTTGCTAAAACAAGTGAAATTAATATATGGCTAAGATTTATACCTGTTATGTTGATTCAATTTAGTTTAGCTGGGTTAGGAAGTTTAATTGTTATTTGTTATAGAAAAGAAGAATTAAAAGAATATGGATTAGTAAAAAATAACTTTTTTAAAACAATAATATTATCATTAGTTGTATGTATTCCATCTATGATTTTTCTGTTAGTGAATAATGAAATAAATTCATACTTACCATTAAAAGGTTGCTTTTTTACAAGTTTATTTTTAAATTCAAATTATCCGACTAATATATTAGGATATATCTTAATAGCATTTGTCTGGGGAATTGTAGAAGGTTTTAATTATGTTGTAATATCTAAAAAAATAAACGAGAGATATATAAGCAAAAATAAGTGGTTAAATTATGGTGCTATTGTTTGTGGTATAGTTTGTGTACTAATTCATGGTATGGTGGGTTTTGATTTATATACAATTTTTGAAGCATTGACTACTTTTATAATAATATATGGTATGTTAATAGTTAAAGAAAAAACAAATAATGCTTGGGGTTGCATATTTATATTTTTATTTTTTTGGAATGCCATATAATAAGACAAATTACAATTTATCGAGTAGATCAGTTTAAGATTTACTATTTTTTTGATATAATTAGAGAGAAAGAAAAATAGTAATTTGTGTGAGAGATTGGAGTATTTTATGAATAAAAAATTGGTAAAGGAATTTTTAATAATAACTTTTGTTATAATGATAATTTTTTGGGGAGGGTGTGCTTTAATTAGCCAAACTTTTGATATAACAATAAACAATATATTTTTAAGAATTATGCACATTGTAGGAGGGTTTTCGCCAACTATTGCCTCTTATATTTCATTAAGGCGAAACGACAAAGTTAAAAATTTTAAAGAATGGTTAAAAAAGATATTTGATATAAAACACAATATTGGTACTTATCTTCTTGTAGTTTTATTTGTGTTGATTTATTATTTACTGGGATGTTTAATAAATGGATTTGAAATTGGAGCCCCTATATTTATGATTTTAGTAATTGCACCAATGATGTTAGTAGGTGGAGGAAACGAAGAGGTTGGATGGAGAATGATATTACAACCTGAATTGGAAAAGAAATTCGGATTCAATTTAGCCACTCTCTTAACAGGTATCACTTGGTGGTTATGGCATTTCCCAATATTTTTTATAAAAGGGACTGCTAATATAAATATGAATTATTTTCTATTTGGAATTATGTGTTTAACTTTAAGTTATGCTTTGGCAACAATAAGGAAAATATCAGAAGGCATATTTCCTTGCATATTAACACATTGTTTGATAAATGGCTTATCTGCAATTTTTGTATTTAATTTTAGTTTATTAAGTTGTTGTGTAAGTTTAATTGCAACAATAGTGACATCATTGATAATTTTAAATATAAATAAAAGATATGCAAGTTAATTACAAATTACAATTTGAAGGGAGGATAACTTATGAAAAACAAAAATATAATAATAGGACTAATAATAGGAATAGCAATGGCAATAATTTGGAGTCTTGTTTTTGTAAATATATTGGATAGTATGGCAGGAATAGGAATTGGTATATGTTTAGGTGTATCTTTTGGAATATCATTTAGTTTAATTTTCGCAAAAAAAGACAAAGATAAGTAATGATACAAATTACAATTTATCGATTAGTTATAAAAAATATTTGAGTAGATATAATTCTGCTCTTTTTTGTAATGTAAAATAAGGAGGAATAAAAATAGAAATTACTAAAAATCGAAGTTTGGAAGTAAGCCAAAGTTTTTTTAATAAATTAGAACAAAAACTAAAAAATGTTTCAGATAATTTGCAAGGATATTATAAAACATTTAATAATTGTAGGGAACAAGGGTTAATGCTAACAATTTATGAACCTACTACGGATAATGAATTGTTAATATGGGCTTGTGAAAGTCGCAATAGTGATAACATTATGATTATTACAGCTGATCGTACTTGTTCTGATAATAACGATATGTTTAATGATATTGCTTGGAAGTCTGCAAAATATTTTAAATATGATGAATATGATAAAGCTGTTAATCATACATATAACATAATTAGAAAGCAATTTAATAAACATTTTCTTGAAGAATATAATACTAAATTTAAAATGCATAAATGTCTTGCAGATTTACAGCATATTGGGGCAGATGCACAAGATTTAGAATATGATGATTACAATAATTTAGTTACATATGAAGATTTAGATAATTTATATTTTTGTGATTTAATTGTTCAAAATGGAAAAATGGGGTTAAGGTATTCTAAATATACAAATAATTATAAAGATGAGTTTGATAACCTCACTTTTGAAACGTGGGAACCTGACTTAACGAGTGATATTACTTTGATGTTAGGTATGCAAAGTAAATTAAGAGATTTTATAGAAAAAGAAATAGATTACAATATTGATGTTGGAATTAGAATATAAGGAGGATTAAAATGGAAGAAAAAAATAAACCATTTGCACCTATTATTGGAGCAGATGGAAATGTATTTAATTTAATTGGCATATGTAGTCGTGCATTAAAAGATGCAGGATATTATGATAAAGCAAAAGAAATGGCTAATAGAGTTACATCTTCTGGAAGTTATGAAGAGGCACTTTCGATTATGTGTGAATATATAGAACCAGTTGATCAGAACTATGAAATGTATAGTGCATTCAATGATGACGAAATTGACATTGGTATTTAAGGAGGAATAATTATTTCAAAATATATAAGAGTTAAAGGTTCAAGTACTAATAAAATTATAAAAGTTGATAGTGATGAATTAGATGACGCAATTAATAAAGCAAAAGACACTTTTGAAAAACTTAAATTAAGTGGAGTTTATCAAGGTGAAAATGATTTTATCTTCGAAGAAGTTAATATAGAAAAAGTAGGAAAACAACTTGCAAATATGTATAATGCTCGAGTGGATAAAAGTGCAGGATTAGATGATGTTATGTGGATTGTTGATATGATTTGTGATGATCCTGATTTAGTTGATTACATTCAAGAGGAAACTATAAAATCATTAGAAGATGATTATAATATTATTCTAAATGATATTCAGATATAAGGGGGGGAATAAAATGTTAAAAGATTATCAAATTAAAAGAATTAAGGAACAATATCCTAAAGGTACCGAAATTGAATTAATAAATATGGAAGATTCTCAAGCTGTTCCATCAGGGACACATGGCATTGTTGATTTTGTAGATGATATGGGAACAATTCAAATGACTTGGAATAATGGCTCATCACTTGGATTAATTATTGGTGAGGATCAATTTAAAGTAGTAAAAACTGCAATTGATGTTAAATTAGAAGAATTAGAAAAAATTAAAACTCAATTATTAAAAGATGATAATTTATTTTTACATGTTCAAAATATTGAAACTGGATTAAGTGGTGTTGCATCTTTCTATAATGATGGTAAAACAATAAAAGTTTTTGCAGGAAATTCTGATGGTTCAGATGATATAGAACTTAATTATTTGGATTTCATCAATCACTATAATTATATAGTTGGAAAAGAATTTGAGAATCCATTTATGGATATTAAAATATAGGAGGAATTTTTATAGAAATTAAAAAATTATCTTGTAGTGAAGTTAAAGAACTTAGAGACAAAAATTATGAATACTTAATATTACAAGGATGTGGTGGTGATCTCAACGAATGGGTTGAGGGCATTACCAATATGTTAAAGAAAGAAGGAATTGTTGGTGATTCCTTTTCTTTTGATGATGTATATTCATTTCAAAATGAAAACTTAACTAATATAGCATTTGGTCTTAATAACAAAGATTTAGAACTTGGTAAACTTGCCATGTTTAGATTAAAGATAAGAGAAACATTTGGAGCTATGTGGTTGTCTGATTATATTGATAATGGATATATAAAAGATATAAATATATAAGGAGGATTGATGTTTGTTAGAAGAACAATTAAAAAATATAAATGAATTAAGTTTTCAAGCTAATAAAACTAAAGATGAAAAAGAAAAGGAACAGCTAGAAAATAATGTTAAATCAATTATATTTGATTTAAAAAAACAAGCTATTGAAAGTTTTAAATCTGAGAGTGACATTAAAAAGTTTTTAGATAATATAATTAAATTTAATAATTATTCATATAACAATCAATGTTTAATATGGATGCAAAACCCAAATGCAAATTATGTTGCTCCACTTCGCACATTTAACAAAATGGGATATAGAATAAATTCTGGTGAACAAAGCATAAAAATATTAGTTCCTACTTTTTATACAATAGTTAAAATTAAGACAGGTATTGATGGAAAATATGATTATAAACCACTCTTTGCTTTGAATGAGACTGAATTAAAACAATACAAAGATAAATTTGATGATTCAGTAACATTTCATAGTGAAAAATTAAGTAATTTTAAAGTTGGATCGGTGTTTGATGCAAGTCAAACTAATATGCCACTAGATGAAATTAATGAAAAATTAAATCCCATTATGGAAGATGATCGTGCTGAAGGGATAGAAGATTTATTTATTAAAGCTATATATCGAGACGGCTTTAAAGTAAAATATGTGGATAAAATAGAATCAGGAGCTAAAGGATATTGTGATTTTAAAAATTCCACAATAGTTGTGCATAAAGGTTTAAGTAATCTTATGAGATTAAAAGTTGTTATTCATGAATATGCCCACTCTCTTGCTCATAAGCATTTACTTAATAATCATCAAGATTATCAAGAACATAGAAACAAATATGAAACAGAGGCAGAATCAATTGCTTATGTTGTTTCAAAATATTTAGGTATGGATACAAGCCAATATTCAAATATGTATCTTTATTCTTGGAGTAAAGATAAAGATTTTAAAGAGATAGATGATTCTCTTAATACTATTGTTAATTATTCTAAAATGATAATAAATAATTATGAAAAAATATTATCTAAAAGTCAAAACATATCGTTAGATGAAAATTCATATAATTCATATGTAAGTATTTAAGGGGGAATTAATATTAATAATCTAGGAGATATGTTAATCGAAATTGGAACTATCATTAATAAATATCAAAAACAAAATGAAGTTAATAATGGTGGTCAGATATTATTAAAAACTAAAGAAGTATTAAATCGATACCCTGCTATTAGCAATTATGGATTAAATGAAGCAATTAAAAATGGTTTTATTCCTGTTGTTAAAATTGGTAAATTAAATTATTTTGATGTTAAAGATATTGAGAAATATCTTGCTAGTAATAAAATCGTTGTTAACGAAAATGAAAAAATTAATAAAAAATATGTTTAGGAGGAATAATATATAGGTAAAATAAACGATAACAGGATGAAAAATATTTATCAGGAGTCTGATGGGGTTTTTAGAATTGAATTAAGTAATGGTTTTAGAGATGATGGTACTCGTGATCGAATAGTTGAAAGAGTTTATGGTACACCTGAAGATGCAATCAAACGAAGGGATGAAATGAAAGCACTTCAAAAACAAATGAAAGAAGAAGGACTTAAAGCAGAAAATGGTGGCTACACTCTTACTCAAACAGCAAAAATATATTTAGATGATACTAAATATCAAAAGAGATCACTCACTACTATTCGAGGTTATAAACAATTACTTAATAATTGGATTTTACCTGATTTAGGTGATATTAAAATTAGAAGTATAACTGAACAAGATTTAGAAAAATTATATGATAAAATGAGAAATACTATTAATCCACAAACTGGCAAACCACTATCTGAAACTTATATTAATCATTGTCATAAACTTATTACATCCATTTTCAATTATGCTAAAAAGAAAAAATGGTTATTATCTAATCCTGCAGAGTTTGTAATAAATCCCCCTAAATTAAAAATCAAACAAAGAGATTATTATAACTATGAAGAAATGATGGAAGTTTTTGAACTTTTAAAAAATTATGATATTAGATTTAGAACTGCAATATTTACTTTGTTTAATACAGGGTTTAGACGAGGCGAACTTGGTGGCTTGAAATGGAAAGATATAACTAAAAGAAAAATGCCTATTACTGAAAATGGTGTGAGAAAATTCCAAACTACTCATATTATTAGTATTAATCGTGAGCTTATGACCGTGTCGAAGGAAATGCAAGAAGATCCTGATTTTTTGAAGAAATACGATATCATAGAACAAGTAACTGATTCATTGGTTGCCATTAAACCTAAAACTGATAAAAGTATTCGTAAAATTGTTGTTGTAGATGAGGTATTTATGGAATATAAAAAATATCAGATTGATAATGGTTTTAATCCAAGTGATGATGATTATATTTTTAGAACATTAGAATTAAATAGTGTTTGGCATCCTGATTATATAACTAAAGAATGGGCAAGATTTATAAAAGATAATAATTTAAAACCGATAACTGTCCACGACATAAGACATAGTCATGCAACTTATTTATTATCAATTGGAGTTCCACCACAAGATGTTGCTCGTAGACTTGGTCACTCTGAACCATCTACAACTTTAAGAATATATACTCATAGTAATTTAATACAAGATCAAAAAATAGTTAGTATGATGGCGAGTAACATTTTTAATAATGATATTCCTGATGTAGAAGTTCAGCCATTAACTTTATTATCAATTTTAGTAAATGATTCTACACTTACTAATGACGATGATTTGTTTAATACATTAGAGTGGTTAACTCATGATAATATTACTCGTGATGATTTAGATAGTTATATGAATATGTGTAAGCAATATATATTGGATAGTAATCCAAATTTACAAATGTTTAATCAAGCTATTGAAAGTATTGATCCTGAATTAAAAGACAAACTACTTGGTGGCATTTTTGCCATTTTTGATAATAATCATGAACTTTCACTTAATCCTATAAGTGATATTACTAAATATAAAGATGAGAATATTAGTATATAATAAATCCCACAATTCGTTGGAATTGTGGGATTTTTTTTAGTTGGTGGCTATTTTCAAGAATACTAGCAGTCCAAAAGACCTTTGTTGCACTTTTTAATATTAATTGGTGGCACTTTTGGTGGCAAAAGTATTGTTTTTAATCAAATTATATCGTATAATATCAACATATGAATTGGCAGTTTGGCTTGGTTTTATGGTGATTTGCTATTTTATAACAGGAGTTTTAATATCCTCCAAAACTTTTGTTGGGAGTTCGATTCTCTCATCCCCTGCCAGGTAAATATTCGCTATGTAGCGATTTATATATATTATTTCTAGAGTATTAGCTCTAGATTTTTTTTAAAATATTAATATGTTGGCTTTAACAAAAATATAAAGAAATAATATGTATACAATTAATGTATTATAGGTTATAATTAAATTAGGAGGAGAAAAAATGAAAAATAAAATTTTAATAGGGTTAACATGTTTATTTGTATTAATTTGTACTGTAGGGTGTGCAAATACAAAAGAAAACACAAGTGTAAAAAATGATAATGTAAAAAGTGATACAGAACAAACTGTAAAATCAAAATGTTCATATTATGAATGTTTAACAAAGATGTCTTTAGATAATACATTAGAAGAATTAAATGGTATAGTAGGATTTGAAGCTACTAAACTTGAAAGTACTTCACTTGATAAGTATGAATATGACTTTGGTAATGATAAAAAAATTACTGTTTCATTTTCAAATGATAAAATAGTATCTATAAAAATTGAATATGATAAAAAAGAATTAAAAAATAAAAAAGTAACACTTGATAACTTATCAGACATAAAAGCAAGAATTAATGATGGAATTAGCTATGATGAATTTAAAAAAGCCGTTGGTGGTGTTGATGGAACTCTTATTGAAGTTAGTTCTTGGAATAAATATGTTTGGGTAGCAGAAGATGGAAGCAGCAATGTAACTGCATCTTTTGGTAAAGATGGGAACCTTAAATTCTTTAATGGATTAGGTTTTAAAAACTAATAAAAAATGTTAACTATATTAGAGTATTGATATAATTTCAATACTTTTTTTGTACTATATTATTTAATAAAAATATCAATTGTTATGTATATCATAAGTTTTTTTCGTTAATTTATATTTTAAAATATATATGATATAATGAATGTGTATTTAGATTTAACTATATTTTTTTAATTAAGTTTTAATGATAATAAAATAATCGTAAGTGTATTAATTTTATATTCAGGAGGTTTTTTATGAAAAATGAAGAAGATGATAACAAATTACATTTAATTATAGGTGAGGATATACCAAATGATGCTCCTAAGGAGTTTAGTAAAGTTGCCTTATATATTCGGGATAAAGAAAAAAATTTAAACTTATATACTGAAATTACTTTACCATATTTAATCAATCACTCAGAATTTTTAGATTATGAGGGAGATCCCAGATACCTTTTTATGGAAGATTATGATGAAAAAAATAAAATCAGTAGGTATATATGTATGATAAAACCTTTTGGTTCTATGAAAGGTGTATATCGTTTACTTGATGGGAATCCTATTAAAATAAGACCAATTAATATATTATATGAACTACAAAATGATGTAAAAGCATATAGACTTGTAAATGAAGATAATGATAAAAAGTAATAAATAGTTTTAAAAAAACAGTTAGATTTAATTTTAACTGTTTTTAAAATTTATAATAAGGTACTTAAAAATTTAAAATTTTAGTAATATTCATATTATCTAATTAATTTCCATTAACATATTTTATCTTTAATATTTCTGTTTCACATTTCTTATTTTTATAACAATATTTAATTTCTAATTTTATTGCTGATTTAAAATCTGATTTATCAGTTTTAGTAAATGCATCTTCTTCTTTATCACTTTTTATTCCTGATTCTTCAAGAGAAAAGTCTTTTAAAATTTGATCAAAACTTCTTCCTTTTACTTTAGCCATTTCATCACTAAACATTGAGTTGTCATTAAACCTTAAATCAATTTTGTATTCATCTAAATCTTTTTCATTCTTTACTTTCTTTAATACTTTGAAATTATCAAGATAGATATATCTTTCGTCATTGTCTCCATAATATACTTTACCTGTTTCAAATGCAAAATGTTCTGATTCACCAATAAATTTATATGTTATATTATCTCTTTTTTCATAACCATAGTCTTCCTTATAAGTTATTTTATTTTTAGAATTCATAGAACAACCACATATTGTGAATAATGCAAAAATAATTAATAATCTTGTAAATACTTTTTTCATAATATTTCTATACTAAATTTTTATTTAATATATTCCTCCTTTTTAGCTTATTATACCATAAATAAATTTTAAAATATATGCTTTTTAATTATTGCATTTTATATAATATTTTATGATAAACGATAAAAATATATTGACAAATAATAAAATTAAGCTTATTATGTAATTGAGGTGAGGAGTTTTGAAAAAAAGTTTTATAGCGAAAATAGTTGAAATAATACTAATAATTATATTAATAGTTGGATGTATATCTTTAATATTTGTACCAGAATTATATGATATGTTTAAATATACAAATGTTAAAACATTTATGAATCAGACATTAATATATAGAATTACCTTTTATTCTTGTTATGTAATTGGTCTTTATATTATATATAAAATGATCAAATTGTTTAATATTGTTTATGAAGGTAGTCCATTTAAGAAAGAATTAGAAAATATATTAAAGGTAATGGCGGTAATGTTTATGTTATTATTTTTAATTGTTATTATTAAATCAATATTTATTCCTAATTTGTTGTCATTTGTCGTAGCAATTATATGTTTTATCGCATCACTTAGTTTTTATGTTTTAGCAGAAGTAATAAAATCTGCAATTAAATATAAGAACGAAGTAGATTTTACGGTGTAGGTGAATAGTATGATAGTAGTTAATTTAGATGTTATGATGGCAAAAAGAAAAATGTCATTAAATGAACTAAGTGAAAAGACAGGAATAACGACAACAAATCTTTCAATATTAAAAACAAATAAAGCAAAAGCAATTAGATTTTCAACACTTGAAGTAATATGCAAAGTACTTAATTGTCAACCTAGTGATTTATTAGAATATAGGAGTGATGCAGATGGAATTAAAGATTAAAAGAGAAAATGTAATTGTACCAATTGTATCGGCATTATTAATAGTAATAATAAGTAATCTAAAAATTGATTGGTATTTTAAAACTATTATGTTTCCATTTTTTATGATATTAGTATCAAGTACTATATTAGTTATGAAAAATGATAATATAAATAAAAAAGCATTTTATTTGCTTATACCAATTATACTTATAATATTTAGTAATTTAATTTTGATATTATTAAAAGGAACATTAGATGAAAATAATGAAATATTAAATATTATTGTACTTCCAATATTAATTTCAATATATTTATTTTCATTAATTAATAAAAATTATAAAATAGCTTTAGTTAATATTCCACTTATGTTTAAAATATTTCCTAGATATTTATTTAGAAATTTAAAATTCTTAAAAATTAAGACAAGCAGAGAAAAAACAAATAAGATATTAAATGCAGTATTTGGAATTATAGTAGGTATTGTATTTTCTACAGTCATTCTTTTACTTTTAATGAGTGCGGATGACTATTTTAATAAGTTTGTTTCTAAGACATTTATTTCAATTAACTTTGATTTTTCAAAAATAATGCAATTTGTAATATTTTTTATAATTATATTTTCTATAGGTGTTAATTTAATGAGAAATAGATATATAGTTATGAAAGAAAATAAAACAAGAAAAATAGATCATACAATAATAATTTCTATGTTATTAGTTATTAATCTTGTGTTTGTATTATTTTTAATATCAGAAGTATCAAAATTATGTGGTAATTTCTTACAAATACCAAATGGATATATTTATTCTAGTTATGCAAGAGAAGGATTCTTTCAGTTATTGTTTGTAACTATAATTAATTTTTCAATAATACTATATTTAATATATAAAACAAATGTAATAAAAGAAAATAAAATTATTAGAAATTTAGTTTTAATTTTAATATCATTCTCAGTATTATTAATATTTAATTCATATTATAGAATGTTCCTTTATATTGATAAATTTGGATTTACTAATTTAAGACTTCAAGTAATATTATTCTTGCTTATGGAACTTATATTATTTGGAATAATTATAAAGAAAATAATTAATAAAATTAATAATGATGGATTAATATTCTTAGTAATAATGACAAGCTTTTATGTTATTAATTTATATATTTGTAATGATTTCTTTATAAGATTGATTAGTTAAATAAGCTTCAAGAAAATATCTTGGAGTTTTTTATTTACATAAATGTAGGGGGTGGCGATAGTCATTGTGTAACAAAATATGTATAACAATTAAAGCCAAATAAATATGAAAAGAAATGGAGAAATGTTATGAATATTAGTTACACTAAGAACGGTGATTATTTATTACCAGATTTAATATTAGAAAATAAAAAACAATATAATATAGGAAAATATGGATTATTAAGATTAAATTATATGAAGAAATATAAATTAGGATTATATTTTGATTTGCTTGTTAATGATAAATTAAATGAATATCTTCATAATATCGATACTATTGTTATGGAGAAGGTGCAGAAGTTAATTAAAGAACTAGCTGAAAAAGAAAATATTACTGAAAAATTAAAAAGTAGTAATCAAATGTTATGGATAGGTAAAATGAATAATATAAAAAATATGGCAGAAGAAATAATTTTAAAGGAGTATATTTATGTCTGATATAACTGATAAAGAATTTGAAAAAATATATTTACCTTTCTATAACAATATAAATGTTTATTTAAATAATTATGTTATACCTGATTTAGTAGCATTCTATTTAGCAAATGCATATAGTAGACATTGTTTATCAGAATGTAATTTAATAAATCATATTAACTCTGCAATAGATATATTTAATTGTAGATGCGATATTAATAAACTTATACCTAAGTTGAAAGAAATATTAAAAATAAAATATAATTTAATAATAGTAAAAGATAATCCAATGATATTGACGAAATATTATTGAAAAAGAAAATGAAGTTATTTAATAGCTTCATTTTTTAGTGTATTAATAATTCTAATAGAATTATCTTCATAGTATTTCAAATATTTTTTACTTAATAATTTTTTTGCTACTTTATCTATTTCTATAATTAAATTATTATTAGCATTTTTTACAGATTTTAACTGATTGTAGACATCATTTATTGTATATTCTTTTAATTCTACTTTTATTCTAGAAATTTCAAGTAAAAGAGTTTCGTTATTAACAAAATTATATAGGTTATAGAAGTCTTTTTTACTTTTTAAAAAATCTTTTTTCTTAGAACCATATTCAATAAAAATTGTATTATCAGTTTGATTGTATAAATTAATATAATTACTTATGCTATTTAAGTAATATGCTCCATAATTTACATATTTGAAATCTTTATCCTTTAATCTTTTATCAATATTATTATTATATTGTAAAAGAAACATTTTTGAATATAATAGATCATCATATAAATTAGATTTAATACTTGATTTATAATTTATTAAGTTTGGTAGTTCAACAATAGCAGCAACTAAACTACTGCATATTATACCTATCAAAATGTTTTTAATATCAACATCAAAGTTAATGCTTAATATTGCTGGGAACCCTATAACAAATAATAACAAAGTTGTCCAAAAAATAATTCTATGTGTTCTCATTTCTATCACCAAAATAATTATATATTATTTCTTAATTTTAGTCTATATCTTGATTTGAGAGTTATATTATTGTCTAGCCAGCACTGAATTTGTACTCCCGTACGAAATTCTTTTGTGGGATTACTCCCAAACCCTATTTTGAAAATTAAAATTTGTAAGTATTTCAATGTCAAAATTAAAAATTTGTCGAATTATATGTTATAATAATATTGATTTAAAACTTTAGGAGTGAAAATTATGAAAGAAAAATGTGGAGTAATTTATATATTAACTAATCCATCATTTCCAGAATATATCAAAATTGGATATGCAGATGATGTTGAATTAAGAGTAAAACAATTAAATAATTCTGAAGCGGTTCCTTTTTCTTTTCATATTTATGCAACTTTTGATGTAACTGAGAGATTAACTGATATAAAATTACACAAATTCATAGATACTATAAATCCAGAACTTAGAAGTAAAGAAAAAATAGGAGATAAAATTAGAGTAAGAGAATTCTACCATATGAGTCCAGAAGAAATGTATTCTGCATTTGAAAGTATGACTGAAATAAATGGAACAACTGATAGACTTCATCTATGGAAAGAAACAGCAAAGGAAATAGAAGATAAGAAAGATGCTTTAATGTTGTCAAAAAATAGACATCATTTTAAAAATATTAGTTTTCATTCAAGTTTAACTGGAAAAGATTATTATTCTAAAACAAATGGAGATGGAACTTTAGGCATATATGAAAAAGACACAAATGTTGAGGTTCCAAATAACTCAAATCCATCAAAACGTCAAATATTATATTCAGCACTTGAAGATTTAGGTGGAGATGTATCTAGTGGAAATACTTTATATCAATTAGAGCACAAGTTAGAGAAAATATTAATTAGTAGGAAGTGATTATATGTCAAGAGATCTTGGAAATGCAAGAAAGAATAAAAATGACGAATTTTACACACAATTTTCTGATATTCAAAAGGAAATGAATGCATATTTGGAATATGATCCAAATGTTTTTAAAAATAAAACTATTTTATTACCTGCTGACGATCCTGAATGGTCTAACTTTACTAAATTTTTTGCACAAAACTTTGAGAGATTTGGATTGAAAAAATTAATCAGTACAAGTTATGCATATGAAAGTAAGAAAATTACTGAACCATATCAGCTTTCATTATTCGAAAGTGAATCGCCAAAGTTTGATAAAGATAAAACAAAAGTTAAAGGAAAAATATTTGTTTTAGACAAAGATGAAAATAAATCTGGAAAAATAGATATTGAAGATTTACAATGGGATTATCTTGAGGGTGATGGTGATTTTAGATCTGATGAAGTAAAAAAATTAAGAGATGAGTCAGATATAATAATTACAAATCCGCCTTTTAGTTTATTTAGAGAATTTGTTAATTGGATTTTAGAAAAAGATAAGAAATTTATTATAATTGGACATCAAAATGCAACTTCATATAAAGAAATATTCCCATTAATTAAAGATAATAAAATATGGCTTGGAAAAGGTTTTGATGGAGGAGCCACACATTTTATTAATAAATACTATGATGACTATGCTACTGCTGGTGAACATAAAGATGGTATGATAAGAGTATCAGGTGTTGTATGGTTTACTAACATTGATCATGGTCGAAGACATCAACCATTACAATTAATGACTATGAAAGATAATTTAAAGTTTAGCAAGCATAAGGAAATACTAGAAAATGGATATCAAAAATATGAAAATTTTGATGCAATAGATGTTTCGTTCACTGATGCTATTCCAAGTGATTATAAGGGAGTCATGGGTGTCCCTATAACTTTTTTAAATAAATATAACCCTGACCAGTTTGTTATATTAGGTTTTGGCGCTGGTGAACTTGGTGTTGAAGCAGGAGTTCAACCTTATGATAGGAAATTAAAAAAATTGAGTTCAGCATTAAGAGATGGAATACCATTTATTTATGATAAAGAAAAAAATAGTGTTAAAGTTCCATATGCTAGAATATTTATTCAATTTAAGGAGGAATATAATGAAAACAGTATTGAAAACTGATTTAACTGTTAGAGATATAAATGAAGGATTTGTTTATAATGAGTATGAAGGTAAAGGATTATTTGGCTGGGGTGGAAAATTAACAATTCAACCTGAATATCAAAGAAACTATATTTATGCTGATGGAAAAAGGGATGTCGCTGTAATTAATTCATTATTAAAAGGATATCCTCTAGGTTTATTATATTTTGTTAAAGTTGGAGAAGATAAATATGAAATTTTAGATGGGCAACAAAGAGTTACTAGTTTTGGAAGATTTATTACAGATAAATTTGCTATTAAAGATGAACATGGTATGGAGCAATATTTTGATGGCCTTGCTAAAAATTTACAAGATAAGATTTTTGATTCACAATTAACAATTTATATTTGCGAGGGCGAAGAATCAGAAATTAAAGAATGGTTTAAAACAATTAATATTGTAGGTGTTCCATTAAATAATCAAGAATTATTAAATGCTATTTATTCTGGACCTTTTGTAACTATGGCTCGTGAAGAATTTTCTAATTCTCAAAATGCAAATATTCAAAAATGGAGCGCATATATAAAAGGTGATGTGAATAGGCAAGAATATCTTGCAACAGCTCTTAATTGGGTAAGTAAAGGTAATATTGATAGTTACATGAGTCAACATAGATTTGATACTAACATTACAGAATTAAAAGCATATTTCAATTCTGTAATAACCTGGGCATCAACTGTCTTCAAAGATGTTAAATCTGATATGAGAGGTTTAGAATGGGGAAGATTATATGAAATGTATCATAACAATTCATATGATCCTAATAAGGTTTCTGAAATATTATGTAAATTATATGCTGATCCACAAGTTCAAGATACTAAAGGTATATGTGAGTATATATTAGGTGGATGTAAAGATACTAAACTTTTGAATATTAGAGTATTTGATGATAATACAAAGCGAGTTGTATATGAAAAACAAACTCAAGATGCAAAATTAAAAGATATAAGTAATTGTCCATTATGTGCAATAGGAAATGATAATAATAAAAATAGAATTTGGGAATTAAAAGAAATGGATGCAGATCATGTTACTGCATGGAGTAAAGGCGGATCTACAGATATAGATAATTGTCAAATGTTATGTCAGACACATAATAGAGCAAAGGGAAATAAATAATTTTAAAGCGCTAGTACAGGCTTACACTTGTTTAAGTTTTTGTATTGCGCTTTTTATGTATTGGAGGTAGTATAAATGAAACAACAATGGTTAAAATGTGATATGCATATGCATTCATATTATTCAAAAAGTAAGGATAAAACTAAAGTAAAACAAATGAGTGCTAAGGATTATGTGGATGCTCTTTTAGATAAGGGGATAAACATTTTTAGCATTACTGATCATGATGTCTATTCATCATCATATTATGATGATATTCGTAAATATATTATAGACAAACCAATTGAAATAATAAATGGAACTGAATTAGATGTTTATGTAAATGATAAAGATTTTTTTCAAATGGGAGTTTATTTCGATAACAATTTAGATGGAAATAAATTGGAAAAAATATTGAATGATCTTTATAAGAATGATAATAAACCAAAATTTCACGAAATAATAAATTGTATTGTACAATTAAAATGTAAAATAATCCTTGTACCTGAAGGAAATAAAGCAAGAGGTATTTTGAGTATATTAGATAAAATATCAATAGAAGAGTCTAATGATATAAATAAATATGCAATGTACAAAATATTTAGTGCCTTTGATGTTACGGCTTCTTTTAATGAAAAGTCATGTGATAATTGGGCATTAGGATTTTATGAACAAACTCAAGCGTTTGAAAAAAATTTAAAAGATAAAAGTGAAAAAGAAAAGGAATTCATTATATCTGAAATAAAGAAAAAGATAAATGATAAAAAGTATGAAACAGCAGATAAGGATTGTAAAAAAATATATGATTATATAATAAATTATGGTAATTATTTTAGTTATTTTAAATTTAGTGATTGGCATAATGCTGAACCATATAATCCACAAATATATAATTATATTTTTGGCTCATTGGAATACTTTTTTGAAACATTTGAATTAGCTGTATTAGATCCACAATCGAGAATTATTAAATCTGCTGAAGAACAAATACCAATTCCTCCTAATATTATTAGTAGTATTTCTTTTGAACTTAATGGTAAAAACAAGGATATTAATTTTTCGCCTGGTTTAAATGTGATAATTGGAAAAAGAGGAAGTGGCAAGTCATTACTATTAGCAATAATTGAGAATTTAAATAAATCTAATAATAAAATAACAACAGATTATAAGGATTTTAATATTAAAAACGTTTTGGGAATTGATTATAATGGAATTAAAATTAATCCTGGTCAATTATCTTCACTTGCTGTATTAGAACAAGATAAGATTTCTGAAATATATAAAAATCCTGATATTGCTAATAAGCAAATATCTTCATATTTTCCTAAAATAGATGATTATGATTTATCATATATTAATCAAATAATAGATATTGCTAAAAATGTAAAACCAATTGATATCAATTATAAAAGTATAACATCAATTTTAAAGATTTTAAAAGATAAAACTGACTATTATACATATGATACTTATGCAGAAATAAGCAGTGACTCAGTATCTATTAAAATAAATAGTCTTTCAAAATCTCTAAATGAATTAGTAAAAGAATTTGAAAATTATGGATTAAATATTGATGAATTAAAAAATATTAATAGTACAATAATTGACAAATATCGTGAATACAAATTTTTACTTGATAAATATAGTGAAGTAGTAAAAAATAGTAATGAGAGAATTAACAAAATTATAAGTGAAAGAGATGAATCTAAAAAAATAATACAAGAACAACGAAAAAATTTAAATAGCATTATTAATATAATAAAAAGAAATTTTAAAATAATATTAGATTCTAAAAAGTTAAATTATTTACTTGATAATTTTAAACAAGAAAGCCCTGTTATAAAGAAATATGTTAAAATGCCATATTTATTTACAACTTCATATGAAGTACCAGATAATCTTATTGATACAATTTATGAAAAAATAACAAATACAATTTCGAAAGTAAAAAGTGATTCAAGTGATTTTAGTTTAATAATAAAGTATATTAATGGAGAAAGAAATCTAAAAGCTAATATCAACAGTTTATCCGCAGAATTGTCAAAATTCATACAAAATGAAATATTTCAACCTAAAAAAGAGTTTTTTAAAATTAATTCAAAAATAAATATTGATGATATAAAGGTAAAAAAGGATTTGTCTGAACAAATTGATAAGAGAACTATTACTGATTTATCAAAGGAATCTCCAGGAATGAAGTCGGTAGCATATTTAGATATGTTATTTGAACTTAACGAATCAATATTACTATTTGACCAACCTGAAGATAATATTGATAATGATTATATTAGTCAAAAGCTAGTTTCAATAATAAAAGAAAAGAAAAAAATTAAGCAATTAATTTTTGTAACTCATAATCCTACAGTTGCGGTATATGGTGATGCATTTAATTATATATTTGTGACTAATGATGGTGAAATAGATTATAAAAATTATTTAATAGAATCGCAGAATGATAAAGAAGAAATAATGAATATTTTAGATGGTGGTAGAAAATCATTTTCTAATAGAAATAAAAAATATGGAAATGTGTTAGGAGAAGAGGAATATGGAAATAATTAAAGAACAAGATAATATAAAACTATATCATGATAAAAATCTTATTGAAACATATAATTTTTCGAAAGATATAGATTTTAAAGAATTGGTAAAATTTTTGTTAAATGAAAATTTAAAGAGTAAATACACAATTAACAAAGAATTTGATGATAAAACTCCAGAAGAAGAAGGGCTTGTGTCATTAATAAAAGATATTTTAAATGATTATAATACTAAGGTAGATGAATATAATTGTTTTGTAAAAAGTCAGCAAGAAAATAATGATAGTATTTGAGTTGACAACACTCAAATTAGTGTTAATGATTTTTAATAAATAAAATAATTTGTCGAACATTGTCGAACGATTATATATTGAAAACGAAATAATTAGTGTTATAATTAAATTAGTCATACGGGAATGTGACTATTACATATAAACATATATAAATATAAAATAGTAAATATTAAAAAGAAATTAGAAAGCTTTATTATACATAAAAGAATAATGTATGATAATTAATCAGTGAAGAACTGAATACATATTAATCCAACAAAAAAGATTGGAAATATTCCCTTATTTTTGTTGTGGACTAATGTGTTCAGTTCTTTTTTATGTGTTCCTAAAAAGACTGATAAAGAAAGGAGGATAATATGGAACTACTAAACTTGATAATCTTATATTGGAGAAATGATGGAAAAAGAGCCATTTATAAGTTTAGTATTACCAGAATAAATATTAGGAGATAATAGATTAACTTACTTTGAGAGAATATTATTAATAGACATTGTGTCACTATGTAAGAAAAATGGCTATTGTTGGCCTACTAATAGGTATTTTATGAAGAAGTTTGATTGTACAAAACCAACTGTATCAAAAAGTATAAGTAGTTTATCAAAAAATGGATATATTGATATAGAAATTAATAATAGTGAAACAAATAATTCAAAGAGGATAATTAAATTATCCGAGGTATTAAAGAAAAGGATAATAAGTATTCAAAGAAATGCTAATACTAGTATTCAAAATAATTTTAACCATTATAATAAATATAATAAAAATAAAAGAGATATATTAGATAAAATTTATTATGTGGATGAATTTGGTATTGAATACTGGCATGGTGAACCTATTGAATCAAAAGAAGCAACTAAGGAAGAACAAGAAGAGATGGAGAAAATGCTAGAAAGTTTTAAAGAAATGGAGGAAGATATAAATTGATAAAGACACTCATAAACTTAAATGAGGTGGCTTATGTTTAATATAATAGAAACTTTCAAAGATGATTCTCCTAATTTTAATGAACTGGTAATTAAATTTATTAAAAGTAAGGTAAATAGTGATTGATATAATGTGCCAAATTAAATTTGTATGGTATAATTTAATTGGCTTTAGTTGTTATACAACAAGGAAAGGAGAGTAAGCTTGTATAACACTTTAAATGTAATGCCAGATTACTACAAAGCAGGAATTTATATAAGATTATCAGAAGCTGATGAAGGAAAATCTTACGAATCTGAAAGTGAGAGTGTCCTTAATCAAAGAAATGTACTAATGAATTTTATCAAAGAAAAAGGATTTATTTTTGTAGATGAATATGTAGATGATGGATATTCTGGTACTACTTTTGATAGACCGGGATTTCAAAGACTTATTGAAGATATTAAAGCCAAAAGAATTAATCTTGTAGTAGTAAAAGACTTATCAAGATTAGGTAGAGATCATATTTTAACAGGATATTATGTTGAAACTTTCTTTCCAGCAAATGGAATAAGATTTATTTCTATGTTGGAAGGATACGATAATGCGATTAATCAAGCAAGTAATGACTCAGCAACATGGTTATTTGCTTGTAATGATTATTATAGTAAACAAAATTCTATTAAAATTCGTAATGTTTTAAATGACAAAAGAAGAAATGGCAAATTTATTGGAAGTGCTCCAAGTTATGGATATTTAAGAGATCCAAATGATAAAGGGCATTTAATACCAGATCCAGAGTATGCATGGGTAGTAAAAAAGATATTTGATATGGCTTATAACGGTGTAGGACTTTCTGAAATAACTACTTATTTGAATGATAATAATGTTAAAACACCTAGTAGTTTGAAGAGAAAGAATCCTAATTCAAAAGCTAAATATAATCCTATGTGGACTATTTCTTCTGTTAAAAAAATTTTAAAAAATCAAATGTATGTTGGTGATATGGTACAGAGTGTACAAACTAAAGTATCATATAAATCCAAAAAGAAAAAATCATTACCGAAAAGTAATTGGGATATTGTTAAAAATACCCATGAACCGTTAGTAGATAGATTTATATTTGAAAGTGTTCAAAATAATATTAAAAGAACTACTAAAACTACTATTACTAAAAGAGAAAAAAGGCTATTCGAAAATTTATTATATTGTAAGGAATGTGGCAATACTTTAACCATTTCTTATAGAAAAAATCATGATTATTGGACTATTAATTGTAATAGATACTCAAGAGATCCTAAAAGAAGAATGTGTGAACCTCATTTCAGTCCGTATGAAAAACTAGAGGAAGCATTGCTAGAAGTTATTAGAAATACTTGAAAAAGGTATTTAAATAAATTAGATATATCAGAAATATCTAAAAGTATTAATAAAAAAGATAATAGTGAAGTTAATAACAATATAAATGATTTAAAAAAACAAGAAAAAGCCTTAATTAGTAAATTAGATATGCTATATCAAGATAAATTTAATGGCATAGTATCTGAAGAGATGTATTTAAGAATTTCTAGAGAAACAGAAAATTCTCTAGTTAGAATAAGAGAGAAAATTCAAAGTTTACAAGATGCAAAAAATGATAAAAAGATTAATAAGAATGAGTTAAAAAATTACGAAGATAAAATAAGAGAATTAATTGATATTGATAATCAATCAAGAGAGTTGATTGGTGCTTTAATATATAAAATTATTATAGATAAAGATAGAAACATAGAAATTATCTATAAATTTAGTATGTTAAATAATTAACTTGTGACCAACTTGGACACAAGTAGTACATAAAATTGATAAACTACTTATACAAAAAACATAATAAATAAATTGCAGCAAGAACAAATGTTTGATATAATATATAGTGATGGAGGTTAGTTAAAATGAGTAATATAGAAGAATATAATGAAAAAACTTTTGAAAGTATAAAGCATATTAATGAATATGGAAATGAATTTTGGGAAGCAAGAGAATTAATGCCTTTACTAGAATATAGTAAATGGGAAAATTTTCATAAAGTTATAAAACGTGCAATGATTGCATGCGAAACTAGTAATAATAGTGTTCTAGATCACTTTCCTGAATTCAGGAAACCGATAGTTGGTGGTAAAGGTAATATTCAAAACGTAGTTGATTATCATTTATCAAGATATGCTTGTTATTTAATAGTTCAAAATGCAAATCCTAGAAAAAAATCAGTAGCTCTTGGGCAAACTTATTTTGCAATACAAACTAGAAAACAAGAAATTACTGAATTAGAATATTCGAAGTTAACTGAAGATGAAAAAAGATTGTATACTAGAATTCTTGTTAATAATAAAAATAAATATTTATTTAAAACTGCAAGAGAAGCAGGCGTAGAAAATTTTGGCAAATTTAATAATTATGGATATAAAGGGCTTTATAATGGAGAAACAGCTAAACAAATAGCAAAACGTAAGAACATAAAAGAAAGCGAGGATATTCTTGATTATATGGGTAGTGAGGAATTAGGTGCGAATTTATTCCGTATTACACAAACAGAGGCCAAACTAAAAAAAGATAATATAGATAATGAAGATGATGCTTGTTTAACTCATTATAATGTAGGTAGAACCGTTAGAAAAGCAATTGAAGAACTTGGTGGTAATATGCCAGAAACTTTACCAACTCCAGAAAAGTCCATAAAAGAACTAGAGAAAGACGAATTACAAAAAATCGGAAATAATTAAGTATATTATTTAAAAAGGAGAAATGAATATGGATAGAGATTACGCAATTTTTATACAAAGTATTAATGAAATTAAAGATAAACTAGAAAAGGAAAATAATGATAGTTATAAAAAAATATTAAAAGCTTTGAAAGATTTTATAGATGCTGTAGATTCTATGCATGACTTAAATCCTAAAGAAGCAGAAGAATTTAAAAGGATTGTACAAGCTTGTTTAACTTCTTCTTTAATTACAAAAATGTAAAAAGTTTATGAAATATATTTAAAATCAGAAAATATAGAATATTTTCCATTTTGGTGCTAACACCAAAATCGTGAAAAATAAAAATAGTTACACTTTGACCATCGCGAGGTTTAGATGTGATGTAAATTATTGAAAATAGTACATAAATATGTTATAATTCTTATAGTTGATTACAATATTAAATATGATAAATTTTCTAGTTTATTATAAATGGAGGAGTTATGAATATAGAATTAAAAGCAAAAGAATTTGCGATAAAGGCGCATAAAGGTCAGGTAAGAAAAAGTGATAAAGAAAAGCCAATGATAATACATCCAATAAATGTTGGACAAATATTAAAACAATATGGATTTGATGAAAACGTTGTATCCGCAGGGTATTTACATGATGTTGTAGAAGATACATCATATGAAATAGAAGATATAAAAGATAATTTTAATGATGATATTGCTTCACTAGTATATGGTGCGAGTGAACCAGATAAAAGTTTATCTTGGGAAGAAAGAAAAAAACATACAATAGAAGAAACTAAAAAATTAGATTTAAGACATAAAGCAGTAATATGTGCGGATAAAATTAGTAATCTTGAAGATTTAAAAATATTATTTGAAATTAAAGGAGAATATGATTTCTCAGCATTTAAAAGAGGATATGAATCTCAAAAATGGTACTATACTGAAGTTTATAATAGTTTAATATTTAATGAAGATGAAAATAATCCTATGTTCATAAGATTAAAAGAATTAATAGATGAAATTTTTAATAATAAAGATAACGATGAATATGTAAAAAATATTATATTTAAGGATAATATAGAAGAATATAATAAATTAAGAAAAATACATTATAGAAAAGAAGAAGTATACAAACTAAAAAAAGTTTTATCTGATAATTTTCCATATGTTATTGAATTTACTGGAACACCAAGAACAGGTAAAACAAGTTTAATTAATAATTTAAAAGATTTTTTCAAAAAGAAAGGTTTTGTAGTAGAGGTATTAGAAGAATTTACTACATCTGAAAAATACAAAAAAGAAATATATCCAACGTTAAAAGACAAATATAAAAATGTAGTTAATACAGAAATTCCAAAATATGTATTAAAACAATTAGAAGAATCAATTGAGAGAAAACCAGACATTATTATAATTGATAGATCTTTATTTGATAGACTAATTTGGGTTGATAGATTATATTTAAAAAATGGAATGAGTGAAAATGAATATAGTGAATATAAAAAGTTATATATACCTTTAATTAAAAATAAAATTGATATTGTTATTTCAACATATGCGGATAGTCTAACATCATTAAAACGTGATTACAATGCAAATTTATCACTTGAAAAAAGATCATTTCTTAATGAGACAAATTTAAATGAATATAATGAATCATTATTAAATATGAAAAAATTATCTGAAGAAGAAAACATAAACTTTAACTTATTTGATACAACAAATAAAAATCAAAGAAAGATATCTTTTGAAGTAGTAGATTGTTTATTAAAAGATATGAGACAAAATTTACTAAATAAGGCTTATAAAGAGTTTGATTTTAAATAAAATAAGTAAAAATGTGATACACAAGTATGCGTTGAACTAAATAATTAATTATACAATAATATTCTAACTATTAAAAATTATAAAATTATAGTTAATAACAAACTCAAAATACTAAAATATGCATTTAATATAATAGAAATATATATTAAGGATGGTGATGCATATGGGAGAAAAATTTGAATTAGAAGTTTTAACTAGGCTCGCTGTTATTGAAAGTAAAATAGATGATTACAAACTTATAAAAGAAAAGTCAAATGAAGCATATAATTTAGCAAATAGAAACTTAGAAACTATTAACAAAATTGAAGATAGGAATAAATGGTTATGGAGGACATCAGTAGGAGCTTTAATAACAGGTTTGATAGGAATACTTATATTATTTATCAAATTAGGACTCGGAATTAATTAATATATATAAAAAGGTCTAGAAAAATCTAGACTTTTTTGTTATAATATTATTGGATTGCCCAATAGCCAAGTGGTAAGGCGGTAGACTCTGAATCTATTATGCGTTAGTTCGAATCTAACTTGGGCAGCCATGGCCTGTTGGTGAAGTGGCTTAACACACTGCCCTCTCACGGCAGCATTCATGGGTTCGAATCCCATACAGGTCACCAAATTTTGTATATAGATTTAACATAACAAGAAGTGCTTTTAAAATATAAAAGCACTTTATTAATAGAAAAGAGGGTAAACTTATGAAAGGTAAAATCAAATATATTGTATTTAGCATTTTAGTAATTTTACTTATTTGTCTTATATATCTTATAGAAAGTGGAAAAATAATTCCATTTGATGATGCAGTATACAGTTTAATTGCGGGAAACATAACAGAAGAAAAAACAAGGTTTTTCCAGTTTATATCTAATATGGCATGTACACAATGTATAGTTCTTTTATGTTTAGCATCCTTAATATTTATAAAAAATATAAAAACGGGTATATTAATTTCTGTAAACTCTATAAATAGTGTGATTATAAACTCGGTATTTAAAAGAATAATAAGAAGAGAAAGACCAATAGTACTTCACTTAATAGAACAAACAGGATTTAGTTTCCCAAGTGGACACGCAATGGCCGCAATGAGTTTTTATGGATTTTTAATTTATTTAATCGCAAAATCAAAATTTAATACATATACAAAAGTAATATACATATTTTTATTATCTACCATAATCCTTTTAGTAGGTATAAGCAGAATTTATCTTGGAGTACATTATGCGAGTGATATAATTGGTGGATATTTAACATCAATTATCTATATGCTTATTTATATTTTTGCTGTGGATAAAATAAAGAAGAAAACCAAAACTGTCTAAAACTGTAAAAAACTTCCTAAATATGGGAAGTTTTTCTTATTATGTGTTATACTAATAACAAAAGGATGTGTTTATATGCTTAGAAAAAATAACAAAAAAGATACTTTAGATATAGAAAAAGTAAACGAAGGAGTTGTTTTACTTAATAAGATGCTTAAAATAATGTTTGTAGCACTTATTGTAGCAGCAGTTATGCTTGTAACATATATATTTAAAGAATGGAAAATATTTAAATTTATCGGAGTACTTTTAAATACATTATCTCCATTATTTATAGGTATAATAATTGCTTGGTTATTTAATCCAATTGTAACATTTTTAACAAAGCATAAAATGAATAGAGTAGCCGCAACAATTATAGTTTATACAGCATTCATTGCGTTACTTACAGTATTATGCGTATTTAGCGTTCCAACTTTAACAAAACAAATAAATGATTTTATAAGTATGGTTCCAAGTTTAACAACAAAATTAAGTTCATTTATAGACAAAATATTTGAAATATTTGAACCAGTACTTGATAGCAATGCTGCAGATATAAAAGCAAGTTTATTTAGTACAATTGTTGATTTAGGAAAACAAATAACTGTTGGATTACCATCAAAAGTAATTACAATTGCAACTTCATTTGTATCAGGTCTTGGAACATTTGTAATTGGACTATTTATTGGACTTTATATGCTTTTTGATTTTGATAATGTTAGTAAAGTATTCTTAAGTATATTACCAGTAAAAGCAAGAGAAGATGCTGGTAACTTAATGAATATTGCTAATAAAACTTTATTTAATTACATTCAAGGAATATTAATAACAATGACTTTAATCTTTATAGAAAACTCAATAGGTTTTTCACTTGCAGGATTAAAAGCATCAATACTTTTTGCATTCTTCTGTGGTGTTACAAACGCTATTCCATATGTTGGACCATGGATTGGTGGTATTCCAGCCGCTATAGTAGGTTTCACACAAGGAGTACCAACTGGTATATTTGTAATAATAAGTATTTTAGTATCACAAATGCTTGATAATGTAATATTCACACCACTTATACAAAGTAAAGGGTTAAAGTTACATCCAGTAACAGTTATTATTGCTCTACTTGTATTTGGAAAATTCTTTGGAATTATTGGTATGATAATTGCGGCTCCATGTGTTGCGATTATTAAAACAATATTTATGTATTTTAACGATAAATATGAATTAATTAAATTAAACGAAGAAATAGAAGAAGAAGTGGAGAAAAAAACAAGTGAGTAGAAAAGAAAAAGTAATAGAAGTATTAAAAGTTTTAGGTTATGGCCTTTTAGTATATTATTTTATTCCATTTTTTGCGTATGGATTTAACCAGTCAGGCGCAAACATTTATGCAAAAATATGTGTACTTTTAGTAAATAATATATATGCATTAATCGCAGGAATGATTATTACTAAAAAATGTGGATTTAAGTGGTACTATTCATTTTTAGTAGCGTTTATATATGTTCCATCAGCATTTTTTTATTACAATAATGATACAGTAATATATTCTGTACTTTATATAATAATGTATATAGTAGGAACTTTAATACAATTAAATATAAGAAAAAAATAAACCTTCAATTTATATTGGAGTTTTATTTTGGAAAAAAATATCATATGATTTACTAGGGTGAAGACTATGATAGTAATTGATCCATCAAAAGGTGGAAGAGAAAGTGGAGTAACAGGTAACGGAATAGTTGAAAAAGACTATAACCTTCTTATAAGTGAGTATATATTTAACAGATTAAAAAGTTTAGGTGCTGATGTAAAAATAATTAGAACAACAGATGAATATATAAGTGAAGATGATAGAGCAAATAAAATATTAAATGCATATGGTAATAATTCTAAAGTAGTTGCGCTATCAAATATGCTTGGAAATATCGGAAGCGGAGCAGAAATAATATATGCGCTTAGAAATAATAGTAATCTTGCTTCAGCACTTGCAGAAAATTTAGATGATGCAGGTTTAACAGTAAGCAAGTACTATCAAAGAAGAAGTGAAAATGATACAAGTAAAGACTATTATAATATTCAAAAAGATACAGGTTTAATTGAAACAATTATTGTAAACTATGGAAATATAAATAATATAAATGAAGCTACAAATATTAAAAATGAATGGGAAGATTATGCTGAAGCAGTAGTCAAATCACTTGCAAATTATACGAATGTTCCATATTACAAAGAAGGAGAATCACAAGAAATATACACAGTAAAAAAGGGAGATAGTTTATGGAAAATAGCAAATAAATATAATACTACTGTGGAAAAGTTAAAAAGTGCAAATAACTTAAAAACAAACACATTAAGTGTTGGACAAAAACTTGTAATTCCAAGTATAAGTGTAAGTCCAGAAGTAAGTGATACATATATTGTTCAAAAAGGAGATAGTCTTTGGAGTATAGCAAACAAATTTAATATGACAGTATCAGAATTAAAAAACTTAAATAATCTAACAAATAATTTATTAAGTATAGGTCAAGTTTTAAAAATAAAAGATTCATCTAGTAATGGAGAAACAACTTATACTGTTCAAAAAGGGGATAGCCTTTGGGTAATCGCAAACAAATATGGTATAACTACAGAAGAATTAAAAAGTTATAATAATTTAACAAGTAATTTATTAAGTATAGGTCAGGTATTAAAGATTCCACAAGGAAAAACAAGTACTGAAAACATATACACAGTAAAAAAAGGAGATAGTTTATGGACTATTGCAAATAGGTATAATACTACAGTTGAAAAAATAAAAGTTTTAAATAATTTAACAAGCAATTTATTAAGTGTAGGTCAACAATTAAAAATTCCAAATTAAAATCTTTAATTTTAATATAAAGTATGGTACAATGTACTTGGTGATAGAATGAAGATTATAAAAATAAGTGCTTTATGGTGTCCAGCATGTCTTATTACAAATAAAGCAATTGATAAAATTAAAGAAGAACAAAATATTGAAGTAGAAAATTTAGATTATGATTTTGATGAAGATGAAGTAAAAAAATATAATGTAGGAACCACACTCCCAGTACTTATTTTTATGGATCAAGATAAAGAATTATTCAGACTAATAGGCGAAAAAAATTATGAAGAAATAATGAAAGCAGTAGGTGATGTAAAATGAAAAAAATATTAAAGTTTTTAATCGTATTTGCAGTCTTCTTATTATTGCCAGTAAGTGCAAAAGCAGATGAAAAGGTAATAAATATTCATTTATTCTATGGAAATGGATGCCCTCATTGTGCCGCAGAAGAAGAATTTTTAAGTGATTATTTAAAAGATAGAACAGATGTTAAATTATATAAATATGAAGTATGGTATGATTCACATAATCAAGAACTATTATCAAAAGTTCAAAAAGAAATGGGAACAACAAATAAAAATGGTGTACCATTTACTGTAATTGGTAAAAAAACAATAGTAGGATACGCAGATGGAGTAACAGATGAACAAATAAAAGATGCGATTAACTATTATTTAAATAATGATTATAGAGATTATGCTGGTGAAATAACAGGAAAAGTTAAAAAAACTGAAGTAAAAGAAGATACAACAAAAGATGAAAGTAAAACAGAGGATAAAAAAGAAAATAAAATAGAAAAAGCAGATGATACTAAGGATTCTGATCAAACAGATGAAAATGTTACAGTTCCAGTACTTGGGAAAATAAATGCTAAAAAAGTATCACTTCCAATACTTGCTGTAGTACTAGGTTTCGTTGATGGATTTAATCCATGTGCAATGTGGATATTAATTTTCTTAATTACAATGTTATTTAATATGAAAGATAGAAAAAAGATGTGGATACTTGGTTTAACATTTATTTTAACATCAGGAATTGTATATCTAATGTTTATGCTTGCTTGGCTTAATTTAGCAACATTTATAAGTAAAATTGCATTTATAAGATTATTAATCGCAGTAATTGCGCTTGTTGTTGGATTAATTAATGTATATAAATATATTGATTCATTAAAGAAAAAAGATGAAGGCTGCGATGTAGTAGATAAAAAAGATAGAAAGAAAATAATGGAAAAAATAATTTCTATAACTCATGAAAAGAAATTTATAATTGCACTTCTTGGAATTATGGTTTTAGCAGCATCAGTTAATATTATTGAACTTATGTGTTCAATAGGTATTCCACTTTTATTTACACAAATACTTGCGATGAATAATTTAAGTACATTTAATTATATGATATACATGTTTATATACATATTCTTCTTCTTAATAGATGATATAGTTATATTCGTTATATCAATGGTAACACTTAAAGTAACTGGTTTATCAACTAAATATACAAAATATTCACATTTAGTAGGTGGAATAATTATGCTTATAATTGGTTTATTATTAATTATAAAACCAGAATTATTAATGTTTAATTTTTAAAAGACTATTAGTCTTTTTTTTTATTATCCCGAATATATTTTATTGAAAGGGTATATGTATGGATAATAAAATAAAAATTGGTATTCCAAGAGGACTTTATTATTACAAATATAATATATTGTGGAAAGAATTTTTTAAAGAACTAGGTTGTGACATAATAGTAAGTCCAGAAACAAATTTTGAAATACTTGAAAATGGTAAAAAATATTCAGCAAGTGAAATGTGTTTATCACTAAAAATATATATTGGACATGTCTTTTATTTAAAAGATAAAGTAGATTATGTTTTAGTGCCAAGAATTGTATGTGAAAAAATAAATTCAGAATCATGTACAAATTTTATTGCGCTATACGATATTATAAATAATACATTTGATGTAAATATTTTAAATTATAATGTTGATGAAAGAAAAAGAAAAACTGAAGAATCAGCATTTATCAAAATGGGTGAAAAATTAGGATTTGGGAAAAATTTTATAGAATCAGCTTACCATAAAGCAAAAAAAGAAGAATATAAACAAAATAAAATAAATTATTTAGTTCAAAATAAAAAATTAGAAAGAAATAAAACTAAAATATTACTTGTATCGCATTACTATAATACTTTTGATAATTTAATAGGAAAAGAAATGACAAAAATACTTAATGATTTAGATTGTGAAGTTATATACGCATGTGTAGGTAATCCTGATAATGATAAAGATTTATACAAAAAAATAACAAAAACATTAAGATGGCTTAATAATCAAGAACTTTTAAATTCAGTTATAGAATATGAATCACAAGTAAATGGAATAATTCTTCTTTCATCATTCCCTTGTGGACCAGATTCCTTAGTAAATGAAATGGTTACAAGAAACATAAATATTCCATCTCTTACAATTTTAGCAGATGGACCAATTAATAATGAAGGTACAAATACAAGAATAGAAAGTTTTGTAGATATAATTAAGGGGGAAAAATATGAATAATAAAATAATTAGTTTTCCTCATCTTTCAAATTATGATGTTCCAATTAAATATCTAATAGAAAAATTAACAGATGCAAAAGTAATTCCATCTCCATCTATTACTAAAAAAACAATAGAATTAGGTTCAAAATATAGTCCAGATTATGTTTGTATGCCTTTTAAATATACTTTAGGTAATTATATAGAATCGTTAGATAATGGCGCAAATATTTTAATTCAAGCAGGTGGTGGATGTAGATTTGGTTATTATTTTGAACTACAAAAGAAAATACTTGAAGATTTAGGTTATAAATTTGAATTTTATTCGTTATCAGATAATGATGTTAATGGCATTGGTAGTATGTATAATATGCTTAGAAAAATTAATCCAAACCTAAAAAAAATAAAATATTTATATTATCTAGCACTAACATTTTTAATGATAAATTATATGGATAAAATTGATATGTATATAAGAAAAAATATTGGTTTTGAAATAAAAAAAGGTAGTTTTGAAAGAATAAAAAAAGGAATGTTAAATTCATTTTATAAATCAAATAACATCTTTACTTTAATAAAAAATTATTACAAATATAAAAGAAAATTTAAAAATATAAAATTAGATAAACCTAAAAATTGTATAAAGGTAGGAATTATAGGAGAACTATATACATCAATGGAAGAAAATGCAAATTACTTCATTGAAAAAGAATTATCTACTATGAATATAGAAGTAACAAGATATACTAATGTTACATTTTTACTTGTTACAAAAAGATTTAAAGAAAAGTATTATTTATGGAAAGCTAGAAAATACTGTAAATATTCAATGGGTTCAGATGCAATGGAAAATATATCAAGAGCAAAAATATTAATTGATAAAGGATATGATGGAATTATACATATTAAACCATTTGGTTGTACTCCAGAAATTGGTGCGATGAAAGTACTTGAAAAATTATGTACAAATGAAAAAATACCACTTATGTTTTTAACATTCGATACAAGTACTAGTGAACTTGGAATAAAAACAAGATTAGAAGCATTTAATGACATGCTTATAATGAGGAGGAATAATGAAAAATAATGCTTATTTAGGTATAGATATAGGCTCAATATCAACTAAAGGAGTAATTATAGATGAACAAAACAATATACTTGCAAATGAATATATAATGACAGATGCAAATCCAATAAAAGCATCCAAAGAACTTGTTAGAAGATTATCAACTAAATTTAATTATAATAAATATAAAATTGTGGGTGTAGGCACAACTGGTAGTGCAAGAAGACTTATTGGTGAAATGCTTGGTGCAAATATTATAAAAAATGAAATAACGGCACACGCAGTTGGAACTATTACAATTCATCCTGATGTAAGAACTATTCTTGAAATAGGTGGTCAAGATTCAAAAATAATACTTATTAATAATGGTGTAATAACTGATTATGCAATGAATACTTTATGTGCCGCAGGAACAGGTTCATTTTTATCTAGTCAAGCAAAAAGACTAGGTATTAATATAAATGATTTTGGCAAAATAGCACTTACTTCAAATAATCCAGTAAAAATAGCATCAAGATGTACTGTATTTGCAGAATCTGATCTTGTTCATAAAGCACAAATAGGTTATAGGACAGAAGATATAGTTTCAGGACTATGCAAAGCAGTTGTTAATAATTATTTAGGTAATGTAGCAAAAGGAAAAAAGATATATCCTAAAGTTGTATTTCAAGGTGGTGTTAGTAAAAATATAGGTGTTGTAAAAGCATTTAAAGACGAATTAAAAATGGATATTGTTGTAGATGATATTGGACACTTAATGGGTGCATTTGGTATTGCTATTTTAAGTAAGAAAAAAGAAAAAATAGATGATTTTTCGTTTAATATGGATGATATAAAATTCGAAGCAAAAATAAAAGAATGTTCTAAATGCGCTAACAATTGTGAGGTAGTTAGAATATATAAAGAGGAAAAATTAATCGATTCATGGGGAAATAGGTGCGAAAATGGTTTAAAATAATTAAAAAAGCCTTTACAAAACTAGGGTATATTGTGTTATAATGTTATTAACAATACGAGATATAGTAGCGGGAGATGAAATATTATGACACAAAAATTAGATTATAGTAGAGAAGATGCAATGGAAATATTAAATAATGTTAATTTCTCTGATGAAGAAAAGAGAAGTCAATATGAAGAATATATGAGTGAACTTAAAAAGACAAGAAAGAATGCAATAGTTACAAAATTAAATGACTTAGCAAGAGAAATACCAACAATAACAAAAGATATTTATATATCAGTTTTAAAGAAATATGAAAATGATGATTTATCAATACCTTTTGAAGTTATCGAATCTGAACTTAGTACATTTGAAAAAGATATGAGAAAAAAATATGATGAATATTTAGCATCTCAAAAAGAAGAAGAGGAAGAAATATTACCAGATGTTACTAAGGAAGAAAATGAAGATCTTGAGTCAATGACTTTTGATGATACTATATTTGATGCACCTAAAGTAGAAGAAGAAATAAAAGAGGATGAAGAAGAATTAAAACCATCATTTTCTCTTACAGGCGAAATGAGTGTATTAAATGAAGAACCAGAACTTTTAGCAAAACCTTTATTTAATGAAGAAGAAGATTCTATGGAAGTAATGCCAGAAGAAAATGATTCAGAAAAAGGTAATGCAAGTGCTATAATAATTTCAATAATCGCAGTAATAATTGGTGCAGTTGTAATGTACTCAATAATTAGATTAAACTAAAAATCAAACAATAAAAAGTTTGATTTTTTTATACATAAAAAAAGAAAGTTATTCATCACTTTCTTCGTCTACAACTTCAATTGCGGCAACAGGACAAGAGTCAATTGCGTTATTAACATTTTCTTTATTATCATCATTAATATTATCATTATTAACTTTTGCTAGTCCGTCATCATCAAAATCAAAAACATCGCTTTCAATTCCTACGCACATACCACAACCAAGGCATTTATCTTTATTAATTACAACTTTTTTCATAAATATCCTCCCAAATCAATATAATTATACTACATTTTTCGATATTTTATATTAAGTTATTTAAAAAAAATAAAAAATATGTTATTATTTTTATAAAGTAGGTGATTCTATTGAAATCTAGATTAGACAAATATGATAATAAAGAATATTTTAGCAGAGTAAATAAAAATCAAAACTTATATGATGATATATATTCAAATACTAATTATTCTAATACGGTTGTTATTGACGATTCAAATGAAATAGATATTTCTAAAATTAAAGAAATAATAGATAAACAAAAAAATGTTAATAAAAGAGTTGATAAAACACCTAATCTAGAAAAAGAATATGATAGTATTGTTCCACCAAAGAATTATGAAAATAAGTTATATGATATAAATGAAGTACTAAAAGAAGCCAAAAGTCAAAGAGACATTATGGAAGATGCAAATGAAAAAAGAAAAATTCAAAATTATAAGTTTAATGAAAATCTTGATGAAGAACTATCAAAAACAAGAAAAGTATATGAAAGTTTAGTAAAAGAAGAAAAAGAACTTTTAAATATAATGAATACATTAACTAATGTTAGTTCCGTTGATCTTGCTAAGGATATGTTTAATGACTTAACAGAAGATAGTGAGAAAACACAACTTATTAAACCAACTGATTTAGCAGATAAAGTAGATGTTAGAAAAGTACCTGATGAAAATACAGAGGAATATAGTACAGATACATTTATGTTTAGTTCAAAAGATTTTGATGATATATCAGATTTAAGAGAAAGTGTTAGAAAAAGTAGTACTTTTATAAAAATATTAATTGTTCTTGTAGTACTTATTGTACTCGCAGGTGCAGGATTTATTGTATATAATTTCTTTATAAAATAGGAAAATTAATTTTCCTTTTTTTCATATACTTAAATAGGTGATGTACTTTTGAAAAAAATAAGATTAAGATCACATAAAAAAATTAAATTATCTACAAAAATATCTTGTATTATAATTGTATTAATAATATGTACATACTTATTAGTTGATTATTCTGGTAAAAAAGTTATGCCAGTTATTATGAACCAAGCAAAAATTGATTGTAAAAAAATGGCAATAGTTACTATAAAAAATTCTTTAAATGATGATGTTTTATCAATATTAGATGATGAAATGTATAATGTCATTCAAAATAAAAATGGTGAAATACAGACAATTGATTTTAATCCTGTCATTGTTAATAAATTTTTATCAAAAACTACATCAATTGTAAGTGATAATTTAAGGAAATTAGAAAAAGGCGAGATAGATGATATTTCATTTATTAATTCAGATAATTATGATGTTAAAAACTTAAAAAATGGAGTAATATCAGAAGTTCCAATGGGAATAATAACTAATAATGTACTTTTATCAAATTTAGGTCCTAAAATACCAGTTAAAATAAATTTAATTGGAAATGTTGTAAGTAGTGTTGAAACAAAAGTTAGAAATTATGGTATAAATAGTGCATTAATTGAAATTTATGCGAATGTCGAAGTAACAGAGGAAGTAATAATTCCTTTTCAAACAGAAAGAATAAAAATTACTAATAATATTCCTGTCGCAATTAAGATAATTAATGGAAGTGTTCCAGATTATTATAGTGATGGAAAATTAAATTCAAGTTCTAATATATTGTCATTACCAATTGAAACAGATTAAAAAAATATGTTATAATCTATTATGTAGAATTGGAAGGATAAATATTATGGAAAAAATAGTAATTATAGATGAAAATAAGTATGAAATAATTAAAGAATATAAAAATGGATTTGATAAAGAAGAATTTATTAATAAATGTACTGATTATTTTTATGACTTTGATTATGTTGTTGGAGACTGGGCATATGATAAACTTAGATTAAAAGGATTTTATTCAGATGATAACAAAAAAGCAAAAGATTTTAACAAAATTAGCTCTTTAGATAGGTATTTAAAGGAAAATTGTGCTTATGAATGCAAATATTTTGTTGCTAAAAGGAATAATATGTGATATAATTTCCTTATAGTAAATGAGGTGTTAAAATATGAACAACAAAGTTATGTTTTTTGTAATAAACGAAGAAGGCATTAGAGAAGATGCCCAAATACTTGCTAAATATAAGTTATCAAATGGTAATAACTATATAACTTATACTTATAATGAAATAAATGACAATAATATGATTAAGATTTATTCAACTGGTGTTGTAAAAGAAGAGGATGGATATTCATATAAGGAAATAGTATCATCTGATGAATGGGATGAGATTAAAACTATAATGAAAGATATCGCAAGAGATCCATCTGAACCACTTAGTGATTCATATGAATGTGATTTAAAATTTGAGGGAGAAGAAGTATCAGTTAGAAGACCAAAAAAACTTCTTGTTTCAAAAAAATTTGCAGATACTCTTGCTAGTAAATACAAAGAAGAATCTGAACCAAAAATTAATACTATTCCAGATTTAAATGTAGAAGCAGCAGTAAATACACCAGCAGAATTTATACTTGGAAGTGAAACAAAAGAATCAAATGAAGATCTATTAAATAAAACTATAGAAATACCAACATTTGAAGAATTACAAGCAAGAAATAAAAATATAGAAAGTGTTATTTTAAATTCTAAACCAGAAAATAATGTAGTACCTTTAGAAGAATTTAAAATGCCAGAAGAAAAAGTAGAAGAAAAGATAGAAGAACCAGAAGCAATTAAAACAAATTATAAAGAAAAATTTAAAGAAGAAGTAGAACCATTACTTTTAAATGTTTATGAAAAACAATTAAAACAAATAGAAGAGTTAGAAGAAGAATTATCTAAAACTAAATTTGATTTGTTTGAAAAACAAAAAGAAACATTATCTTTAAAGAAAGAAAAGGAAGAACTTGAAAATCAAGGAAATGCTTTAAAAGAAGAATTAGATGGTGTTAATAAAAAGATGAATGGAATATTAAGTGTACTTCAAGGAAACAATAAAGATTAGAAGAATTATTTCTAATCTTTTTTTTGGAAAGAATTTCCATGTAATAAAATGTATGATTTAGAAAAAATTTCACATTCTATAAATGTATAGGAGGTGAAATACAAATGACAGGTTCAAACAGAAATAAACTAGTTACACCTGGATCAAAAGAAGCTATCGATAGAATGAAATATGAAATAGCTAACGAATTTGGTGTTCAATTAGGAGCTGATGCTACTGCTAGAGCTAACGGTTCAGTAGGTGGTGAAATCACTCGTAGATTAGTACAAATGGGTCAATCACAAATAAGTGGTAACTACAATATGCAAAATAAATAGTTAGTTTCATAACTATATAATATATAAGTCAAACTATACGGTTAAAATGTATAGTTTGATTTTTTTTAAAAAAAATATACAAAAAATTTTATTATGTGTTATAATTATTTTAAAGTATGATAGGGAGGGAACAAAATGGATAGTAATGTGATAAATAGACTTAAGGAATATTGTATGAAACATCAAGAACTAATGCAAAGTGGTGTTATAAAAGGTATTAATTCTAATACAAATGAAATAGTTCTTGAAAAAAATGGTGTACAAAAAAATGTTTCTATGGATATTCTAGAAAATAATAAGTTTGATTTTGATAAATTTGAAATTATACCAGATATGATTGAAGATGATGAAGTAGAGACAATAGAAGAAATGGTAGAAGAACCACAAGAAACTATTAATGTTCCTAAAACTATGGCTGAATTAAATGAAGCAATAAAAAATAAAGATGAAAAAACAATTGATAAAGCACTTGAAGCATTTGCGATAAATGAAAAAACAGGTGTTATTGATATAAATAAAGCAATTAGTATTGTTACAAATAATGCCATTAAAGAAGCAGTTGATTGTATAACAAATAATAAAGAATTTGATAATGATATGTCAAAATATGATATTATGGGAAGGAAAGTGGTAGAGAATGAATAAAGAAGAAGCAGTTAAAGAAGCAACATTTAATTCTCTTATCGTACCTTTTACAGAAATTGCAAAAATGAAGGGTTATGGAGCAAATTTTACAGAAGAAGCTATATTAAATGCAAAGAATAGATATAATACAATGGTAAATGATAGTCTTGCATTAAAAGGATATAATAAAACAGAGACAAAAATAGAGCAAAAAGAACCAGAAAAAACAAATGAATTAGTAGAAAAAAAAAGTTACGTTCCAACTCTAAAACCAGAACCAATGCTTCCTACAAAAAAGGCTGGATTTGCAGATGCATTAATTCTTACAGTTATTGTACTTGTTTATGCAGCTATAATAATTAATTTAATATTAAAATTAAAGTAACATATATTTGTATATATGTTTTTTTATTTAATAAATTTCAATATATACAATGACTTTTTACTAGAAATTTGATACAATATATATGAGGTGAAAAGATGAAAATATTATCAGTTAATGCAGGGTCATCATCATTAAAATTTCAAATGTATGAAATGCCTGAAGAAACAGTTTTAATATCTGGTGTATTTGAAAGAATAGGACTAGATAATAGTTTTTATACTATAAAAATTAATGGAGAAAAAATTAAGAAAGATGCTACATTATCTTCACATGAAGATGCAGTAAATATATTAATAAAAGAATTATTAGAAAATAAAGTAATTGAATCATTAGATGAAATAAAAGGAGTAGGTCATAGAATAGTTCATGGTGCTGATAAGTATTCTAAGTCACTTGTACTAAATGAAGAAATATTAGATGATATTTCAAAACTAAATGAACTTGCTCCACTACATAATCCAGCAAATATTTCTGGAGTTCGTGCATTTATGAAAGAAATTCCAAGTGCAATTCAAGTTGGTTGCTTTGATACAGCATTCCATCAAACAATAAAAGAAGAAAGATTTAGATATGCAGTACCAGATGAATGGTATACAAAATATGGAGTTAGAAAATATGGATTCCATGGTATGAGTCATAAATATGTATCAGAAAGAGTTATGCATTTACTTGATAAAGAATTTGCTAATGTAATTGTTTGTCATATAGGGAATGGTGGAAGTATAAGTGCTGTTAGAGATGGTAAATGTGTTGATACAACAATGGGATTTACACCAAATGCAGGAATAGTTATGGGATCTAGAAGTGGTGACATAGACTATGGTATTATTCCATATATTATGAAAAAAACAGGTGAGTCAATTGAAGAAGTTGACAATGATTTAAATAAAAAAAGTGGTATGTTTGGTGTCAGTGGAGTTAGTAGTGACTTTAGAGATATTGATGCAAAAATTGGTGAAGGTCATGAGCAAAGTATTTTAGCGCATCACTTATATGTTAATTCAATAGTAGGTTATATCGCTAAATATTTTGTTGAACTTGGCTCTCTTGATGCACTTTGCTTTACCGCAGGTGTTGGAGAAAATGCACCACATATAAGAAGAATGGTAATTGATAGACTTAATTGTTTAGGTTTAAAAATAGATAAGGAAAAAAATGAAGAAATGAGATTTGGAAAGGAAGGAATCATTTCAAGTGATGATTCAATTTGTCCAATATATGTAATACCAACTGATGAAGAAGTTGTAATTGCAAGAGATACATATAAGTTAATATAGTAGAAAAAGGTGAAGTATGAATAAAGCAATATATAAAAAAATAAAAGAAAACGATATAATAATTCTTGCTAGACATATTGGTCCAGATCCTGATGCACTTGGTAGTACAATAGGACTTAAAGACATAATAAAAGCAACATTCCCAAAAAAGGAAGTTTATACTATAGGAGCAGCAGCATCTAAATTTAAATATATTGGTACTGTAGATAAAGTATCTGAAGATATTTTTCCTAAAGCATTATTAATTGTTTTAGATACGCCAGATTTAAAAAGAATAGATGGTGTTAAGGATATAAGTGTATTTAAAGATGTAATAAAAATAGATCATCATCCTGTAGTAGATGAATTTGGAAGCATAAGTTTAGTAAAAGAAGTATCAAGTGCTAGTGAACTTGTAATTGATTTATGTTATAGTACAAGACTTAAAATGACTAAATATGCTGCTGAAAGATTATTTATGGGACTTGTGTCTGATACAAATAGATTCTTATTTTATTACACTTCACCAAAAACTATGAGTTTAGTTTCAAAATTAATTAATGATACTAAAATAGATTTTACTTCACTTTATGATGATTTATATAGAAGACCACTTTCTGAAATAAGACTTCAAGGATATATGTATCAAAATATGATAGTAACAGATAATGGACTTGGATATTTAAAATTATCAGATGAAGTTATAAGAAGTTTTAATGCTGATCCAGCATCAAGTGGTAATCTTGTTAATAATTTTAATAATATTGATGAAGTACTTGTTTGGGTAACATTTTCAGAAGATATTAAAATGAATCAAATAAGAGTTAATGCTAGAAGTAGAGGACCAGAAATAAATAAAATTCTTGAAAGATATAATGGTGGTGGACATAAGTTTGCTGCTGGTGCTAGAATTAAAACTTTTGATGAGATAGAACATATTATTAAAGATTTTGATGAAGCATGTAAAGAATATAAAAAAGTAAATAAGTTAAAATAGTTAAAAAGTTGATAGAAATATCAATTTTTTTCTATTTTTTAGGGGAATTTGGTATGTAGACGGAGTAAATAATATATGAGGACCTCAGAAAAAAAATATAGAAAGTAG